>Ga0214164_1000651_pt1 | contig 22333 bp, 28 predicted proteins | sample TroBogepilimnion_13_FD_153003 | JGI IMG/M metagenome (GOLD analysis project Ga0214164, IMG submission 153003) | Freshwater microbial communities from Trout Bog Lake, WI - Practice 03JUN2009 epilimnion v4 | ecosystem: Environmental > Aquatic > Freshwater > Lake > Epilimnion/Euphotic zone ...
CGTCGTCACAATTCCAATAATTTACTATCTCCGATAGACTATGAAAATCAATTCAGAAAAACGGCTGATTGGTGTCTACAAAGTTAGTGGCGATTCAGACATCAAATAAATAATCTGCATCTCCAATTTTCAGAGTAACGAAGTCGTCGTTATTTTCAAGTTTCATACTAATAACACCCAGCGCATTCCCAACCTTACTAGGCATTAATGAAATATTAGTTTCTGATGTTAATGCGCTACCCAAAGAATCAGCAATTACATCTTTTAATAAATTACTGTCATTTCTAAAGTTTTCAGGAAAGATGCTTACTGCATCAGATAAAACCTCAACTTTTCCAATTTGAAATGTATGTACTCCTTTATTTACTAAAGTGGCATGTTGAACTTTCTCTAAATATTGAGAAATCAAACCTTCTTTATTTGTTGTCTTTATATACTCATTAATTTTATTTTTTATATATTCTTGTGATGGAGGCTGGTTGCCCGATACTGCATCAAAAATAATCAGATTGAGTGGATACGTTTTTAATATGGATTTACTTTTGTAATCAAAAATAAGTGCGTCAGCTCGCAAATTTATGAAAACTTTGTAATAGTTTCCATAATTTTCTATGAGTACTGTTTCTCCAGTCATCAACAATACAGATGTAATAGCTTGATCAGTTGCTCTTACGCTAAACTGACTTCCGTCCTTTACTATAATGATGTTTGGATTTGTTAAGGGCTGGAGTCTGTTATTAATAATTCTTGATATAGACTCATTAGAACTTAAATTATCCTGCTCTATTTGACTAAGATAAGGAAATCTTGAAGATATACTTGTATTGTCTCCAGAAAAGGCAAATCCAATAACTCTTAATTCGCTAGCTCCAACATTGGCTGAATATAAAAGTAAACTAAGGATTAGTCTTATTAAGACATTTTGCATGCTTTTCCATAAAAATTTTATTTGATTCAATATACGTTTTAATTGCAAAAATGACAATAGAACTAAAATAAAAAAATATCTTTATCACTCATACCGTCTAACCAATAAACACTGCAATTATCTAGTTAATTGGTCTTAAGCATTCTTAAATATTGTTAAATTTAATTATTATAAATTTTTCTTAGCGATTAAAAATGTAACGACTTTGTTCATATTTATTTCCAAAGTTTTATTCGATTTTATTTAAATCTGTCAATTTAGCATTTTATATTGTTCTTACTTAGAACATTATGAACCCTTATTAAATTATGTAACTATATGTTTATATTGACAAATAAATTTGTTTGTGGTAATATGCACAGATAAACTTAACTTCATAATTTTATCTACGTACCTCCGACCGAGTCATTAAGATTCCTGAAACTACGTGACACTGTCTTACAAGTTCACTCAAGACAGTACTTTTCATTTTTTTAAATTTAATCTTGAAAGGCAATGCTATGAGTAGCGTTAAAGATTTTTCGTCGCTGGTAAATACGTTAAGAAAAGATACCGCAAATAACTTATTGGAAATTGGATGTGCTTTTAGCGATGCTAAAAAAAAGCTAACTGAGACTGAATACAAAGAGTTTCTTAAAGATACTAATTATGTAGAGAACTCATCAACAGTTCGAAAGTGGCAAGTTATTGGAAATGCTTATTTCAGACTAAAAAATATTTGTGAATACTTACCGCCAGTCTTCACGACAATTTATAAGTTATCGAGACTGCGTGCAGAACAGCTTGATGTTCTTATTAAGAACAATATTATTCGTCCTGAAATGACAACAAAAGACATTAGCAATGAACTCAATCCAAAATCGAAAGCTGTAAATCCTCCTAAAATGACTATTCGCTTCAATCAGAATGTGACAGAGCAGATAGTTAAAGAGATTAATAATTTTTTAGCTAAGTATGATATGTGTCTAGAGATTAAGAGCAATGAGAAAGCAAAAGAGTTAATTGAAGCTATCAATCAAAGAAATTACTTAACTCTAATCGCAGCTTAATATGAGAGGAATGAATATATGACCAAACTACTTTCAGAGGCATTAAGACCAAAAACATTTGATGATCTCGTCATTCCTGATGAATTGAAAAATAAATTCAAGAAAATGCATGACACCCAAAATTTAATGAATATGATTTTTCATGGGGCACCTGGCACTGGAAAGACATCCACAGCAAAGATTTTTATAGCCAGTGATAAATTCGAAACGATAATTATTAACGGATCATTGGAAACAAGTATTGATAAAGTTCGCGACACAATTGATCAATTCACCTCTGCTTTGTCTTTGAGAGGACAGCCAAAACTTGTAGTAATTGATGAAGCAGATTTTTTATCAAAGTCTGCCCAAGCAAGTTTAAGAAAACTTATTGAGGATAGATCAGACAATTGCCGATTTATTTTTACTGCAAATAACATTGAAAAAGTTGATAAAGCACTTCAGTCGAGGCTATTGCCGATATGTTTCGATTTCGCAACTTCAGAATATAAGATTTTATTTCCAGATTTCAAAACACGCTTAACAAATAAAGTGATAAAAACAATTGGTGAAATTGACACTATCGAGCTAGATAGAATCATTAATGGTAATTTTCCTGACTTCAGAACGATTGCTAACAAGATTCAACATAAGTTTTATTAGTTATTTCGATTAATCTATTTGAAATATTTTTATTCATTTCCTCCCTAGAACTAAGTGAGTATAAGGATATACGAGGATATTAAGTGACACAAATTCGACACAGTTTTTACTTAATATGCTCAAAAATGTTATACTCGCGCGTTCAACGCATTATTCAGAGAACGAATCTTAATTCGTTGATAAGAAAGGTTTTTTACTCTGTCTAAGGCAAAGCGCCCGTAGCTCAGCTGGATAGAGTATTGGTTTCCGAAGCCAAGGGTCGTGGGTTCGACTCCCGCCGGGCGCGCCATACAATCAAAACAAATAAGCCGTGGCCTTAACGACACACGGCTTATTTATTCCGTAGACTTTTAGAGCTATTTCTTATTTAGAATTTCTCGAATTTTAAATAAGCAAAAATTTGCTGCACTTAATGGTGACTTGACTCTGAAATTTTATCCATGAGTGCGAATAAAACACCTGACAAGATCAACGTGAAGTGGATGCCGACCATCCATGCCATTTGTGTATTGCTTAAATGCTCAATACCAACTGTCGATTGGTGCACAAATGCTTTTAATAAATCAATTGCTGAAATTGCAACAATAGAGCCAATAAGCTTTAATTTAAGCCCTGAATAGTCAACCTTACCCATCCACTCAGGACGATCTTCGTGATTCGCCACATCAATCTTAGAAACGAAGTTTTCGTAGCCACTAAAAATGACCATAATCAAAAGATTAGCGACTAAAGTAATATCGACCAAACCCAAAATTGACAATACAACCTCTTGCTCAGGCGCATCCACAATGTGTTCAATTATATGGATAAACTCTTGCACAAATTTCACTAGCATCAGACCTAATCCACCAACTAAACCAATGTACATTGGGGCTAGCACCCAACGGCTTCGGAACATGACAGCTTCTAAAAGTTGTTCAATCAATTTCATGGCATTTCCTTAACGTTGTATCAATGCTGTATTTATAGTGGAATAAACCAATAATGGTCAAGTAGCAAGCCTGCAAACAAGGCCATTAAATAGATAATTGAATACTTGAACGTACGTTTAGCTAAATCATCTGAATACTCGCGGTAAAGGGCGATAGCATAAGCCATAAAGCCCATATTAAGACCGAATGAGATCACACAATACACGAGGCCGCTCATGCCCAAACCAACTGGCATCATGGCAACCGCAAATAAGATGATGGTGTATAAAAGAATATGTTGCCGAGTAAATACTTCACCGTGTGTCACTGGCAACATCGGCATCCCTACTTTTGCGTAGTCTTCGCGACGATACAAAGCCAAAGCCCAAAAATGTGGTGGTGTCCAAGCAAAGATAATCAAGAACAAAATCAAAGATTCTGGCGATACAACATTATTCACCGCTGCCCAACCCAAAATTGGCGGCATTGCGCCAGAAGCGCCTCCAATAACAATGTTCAATGGTGTGGCTGGCTTGAGGAATACGGTATAGATAACTGCGTAGCCCAAGAAAGTCGCGAAAGTGAGCCACATAGTGAGCGGATTTACATACACATACAAAATACCCAAACCCATCGTTCCAATAATACTCGCAAAGATAAATGTTTCTTTTGAGCTGACCTGGCCTGTAGGAAGCGGTCTGCCACGCGTGCGCGCCATTCTTGCGTCAATCTCTTGTTCAATTAAACAATTAAATGCAGCAGCAGCCCCGGATGCCAAGCCAATGCCAACTGTCGCCGCTATCAAAATATCGAACGGGACCATATTTGGCGTCGCAAGAAACATCCCAATTATCGCGGTAAATACAATCAACGCTGAAACGCGCGGTTTACATAAAGGAAAGAAATTCTGGAATCTAATCTTAAAATTTTGTAATGGATTGATGGCAACTGCGTTCATCAATAACTCCCTTTTGATAATTCTGTAATTTTTGAATTAACCACAACGATGGTCACCAATAATAAGGCTGCGCCCATATTGTGACCTACCGCCAAAGCTAATGGTAAATGTAAAACAAGATTGCCTATACCTAAGCTAATTTGCACTAAGAGTAGGGCAAATAAAAGCATACCGAACGATTTTAATCGGGTATTTTTAATCAACATCACAGCTAAAGTACTCAGGTAGATAAAAGTAATCAGGGCCCCTACACGATGCGTCCATTGAATGGCTGTAAATGCTGAAAGCTCTAAAGGCTTACCCGATGCTGTTTGACCTAATTCACGTACCCAGTGGAATGCTGTGCCAAAGTCCATATCGGGCATCCACTCTCCGTGACAGGTTGGGAAGTCAGTACAAGCAAGTGCAGCATAGTTTGAGCTAGTCCAGCCACCCAGGAATATTTGAGCAAAAATTATGAACAAAGCACCACGAATCCAAAGACGCACAAGATCAGACTCAACAATACGTTTAGAAGGACTACCAAAATGCCTATGTGTAATCCAAGTCAAAATAGCCAAGGTCGTCATGCCGCCCATTAAATGCGATGAAACAATTACAGGCTTGAGCAACAAAGTTACTGTCCACATACCCAGCATGGCTTGAAAGCCAATCACAAGAAGTAGAGCGGTTGGTAGTAAAGGTGAAACACTGATATGCCGCTTGGCGCGCCAACCAAGCACAAACAATGAAAGCACTAACAATCCCAATGTGCCTGCCACGTAGCGATGGGCCATTTCTTTCCAAGCTTTGTGGGTTTCTACTGGTTTATTTGGATAAGCTTCTTGGGCATGAGTAATAGCAGATTGGCTTTCTGGAACAGTTAAAGTCCCATAACAACCAGGCCAATCTGGACAACCTAACCCCGCATCTGAAAGTCGCACATAAGCACCCAGCACCACCACGCAAAGCGCCAAAATCGTCGCCAGCAATGCGATACGCCTAAATAATCTAAATGAAGCTAAATTTTGCATACTAACCTGCCCATGAATATTTCAATAAACGCACCCAGTCTTTACGCATATCAACTGGTTTTACTTGATTTGAGTAACTCAACATCAAGTTTCCAAGCGGGTCCACCATATACACCCGCTCGCTGGTGTAAGCTGACACACCGTCAACATCAAATTGTTTAGCTAAAGCGGCCACATCAGCACTTGGCTGATTAAGGATAATTAAATCAGGATATTGTTTCTGCAAATCATTTAAGTCTTGCTGATTAGTAATTAAAATACGTTGTAAACGATTCATGTCTTTTTCTAATGAAGCATGAATCTGGCGCGCATCATGCAATCTGGCTTGACATACAGCCTCGCACTTATCAGCAAGAATCACTGCGCTCCATTTATCATGCCATAGCAGTTTAGAAAGCACTGTTGTATCTGTTGTTTTAACATCTTTAAAAGCTTCTGTTAGCTTAATCGGCACCACTGGCTCGATCAAATCACCATAGCTTTTCCCTTTTGGATGCCAATCAAAACGATACATGGCTATGACCAAAAATAAAGGAGCAGCAAAAAATACGACCATCGCAATCAAAAATAAACGACCTTTTTTCTGCTGTCGCTTATCTGATTCGCTAGTTAAAGCTTGATATTGAGATGACAATTGATTCCCCACTTTAATTCTGTGACACTTCTTTACCGCGTCTAAAACCTACAAATAAATAAATCGCAAAAGCTGCAACAGCAAACCCAAACCACTGATACGCATAGCCTAGGTGTGTTGCAATTCTGTCATCAGGTCTAATCCAATTACGGACAAATCCACCTTGGTTGTCCGATGACATTCTAATCACCAAAGGCAATACTTTGATAGGTACAGCTTTTACGTAAGCATCCATATCCATGTTTTGCCATAAGACTTGCCAATGAGCCTTTTCTAATGACTGAGGACTTAATGTAAAAAACTTCTTACTTGGTACCCAAATCTGACCTAACACTTTTTGAGCTCCTATTGGCACATCAATCTGAGGGACGTCAGCATGGTTATCTGAAGCTGCTATCCATCCACGGTCAACTAAGACTAATTCATCTTTACCATCAAGCTTAAGCGGTGTAATCACATGATAGCCGGCTGTTTCTCCCTCAACCTGATTATCAAGCAATATCTGATATTGTTTAACATACTCACCTGTCACTTCAACTTGCTTATACCGAAGCGCTTCGGGATGACTTAAATCCTTAGGTATCGCCTCAGGTTGATGAGAACTGCTCGCATCATATTGAGACTGTAATGCCAGCTTTTGTTCCGCTTTGTTGTATTGCCACAAACCTAATTTAATAAACAGAGGAATACAGCATATTGTGACCAATGTGCCGATAAGTGTCGGCCTAAATTTTTTAAGCATAGTAGCGCCAGAAATTGAATTGAAATTGCAAATTAGTCATGTGAACCGCATAATTAAAATGTCACTATCTTGGAGAGTTTCATGCTTATAAAAATTGCTATCATCCTAGCACTACTAATGATTGTCTTTAGTTTATTTTCGGCTTTATTTTACCTAGGTAAAGACAAAGGCTCTGGCGAAAGAACAGTTCGCGCACTAACGATTAGAATCACATTATCCATCTTGCTTTTTGTGCTGTTAATCACTGGCTATTACTTTGGCTTGATCGGCAGCAACGCACATCCTTAAGTTGAAAACTGCTATGCAATAAAAAAGGCGACACATTGTGATCGCCTTTTTTATTCTTGTTTAACGCTTATAGCCAGTATACGAATACAAATAAGCCCAACCATACTACGTCAACAAAGTGCCAGTACCAAGCCACACCTTCGAAACCGAAGTGGTGATCTGCATCAAAGTGGCCTTTCATGCTGCGAAGCAAGATCACAATAAGCATCAAAGTACCTAACATCACGTGGAAACCATGGAAACCAGTCAACATAAAGAAGCTAGCGCCGTAAGCACCAGAACCTAAAGTTAAACCCATTTCTGTATAAGCATGATGATATTCCACTGCTTGGCAAGCCAAGAAAGCAATACCAAGAGCAACGGTTAAGAATAAACCAATCACCAATTGTTTACGGTTGTTTTTCAACAAGCCCCAGTGCGCCCAAGTAACCGTTGCACCTGAAGTAAGCAAAATCAAAGTGTTGATCGCTGGCAAGCCCCAAGCTTCCATTGGATTTAGATGTCCAACAACATACTCTTTACCTAAAACTACACCGCCAGGACCAGCTGAAGGCCATGAAGCCACGAAATCTTTGTACATGGTGAATTGTGGATCGAATGAAGCTAATTCAGGGATTGAAATCACACGCATAAAAAATAGCGCACCAAAGAAGGCGGCAAAGAATGCAACTTCAGAACAAATAAACACAATCATACCTACACGGAACGATTTGTCTTCCCACTTGGTGTAAAGACCATTTTGACATTCAGCAATCACACTACCCATCCATTTGAATATCATGCCAAGGATAACCAAAGCACCAGCAATCATCATCCCCTTCCCTGCAGGGAAATTGTTGATATTAAAAATGAAGCCTGATGCTAATGTCAACAAACCTGCTGACAAGATGACAGGGTAAGCGACTGGATTCGGTACATAATAATGATTAGCGTTATGTGTTGAAGACATCCTTGTTTCCTTTGCACTATTATAATTAGCGTTTAATATTTAATTTTTACTTGCTTGCTTCTTAAATACGAGCAATCACAAGCTCCCTAATTTGCTGGCTTTACTGCATTATAAAATGCGTAAGACAACGTTACCGCCTTTACATCCTTTGGTAGATCTGTACTCACATAGAATCTTAACGGCATTAACCTAGTTTCCCCTGCTTTAAGCTCTTGCCGTTTAAAACAAAAACATTCAATCTTTTTGAAATGTGGTGATGCAAGTCCCGGACTTACACTTGGCACGGCCTGACCCGCCACACTCTCATTGGTATTATTCTTAGCAACAAAATTGACTGTTTCAATTTGCCCCGGATGGACTTTTATGCTTGGCTGTTCTGGATAGAAATTCCAACCCAACCCTGGCATAACACTACTCGTAAACTCAACGGTTACCCAACGAGTTTCATCCACCTTATTGCTTGTCACATCAGCTGTAGCATTGGTTTTGCCATTCAACCCTGTCACCGTACAAAGTACGTTGTACAAAGGCACTAAAGCAAAACCAAATAACAACGCAGCACCAACAATCCAAAGTAACTTAAAACCTAACTTCTTATTATCTTGCTGTCTTTTTTCGTGACTATTCACTACTTTCCTATCCAATATATGGCAAGGAAATACCAAGCCAATGCTATCCCAGCAAACAGCAAACCTAGTTTTTTGCTTTTATTGGTTCTTACTTGGTCGTTTTGTTTATTTTTATCCATCTTTTTAAGACCGCACTTTTAGCGCGGTCTTACCTCAATAGTAATCAGTAATTACTTAACAATCGGTTGCTCAGTAAAGCTGTGATATGGAGGTGGTGATGGCAATGTCCATTCCAAACCCTCTGCACCTTCCCAAACTCGGTCAGTAGCTTTCTTACCACCACGAGCACAACTCACAATATTGTAAACAAAGATAAGTTGAGACAGGCCAAGAACAAATGCAGCTACTGTAGAAATCGCATTGAATTCTGCAAATTGTAGCGCGTAGTCTGGAATACGACGTGGCATCCCAGCAAGTCCTAAGAAGAATTGCGGAATAAATGTTAGATTGAATGAGATTGCAGTTAACCAGAAGTGCAACTTACCCAAACGCTCATTAAACATATGACCCGTCATTTTTGGCAGCCAATAGTAAACACCTGACATCACACCCATCATGCCACCCGCAAACAATGTGTAGTGGAAGTGAGCAACAACGAAGTATGAGTGGTGATACTGTGCATCAGCTGCAACGTCTGCAAGTACTAGACCTGTTAGACCGCCGATACCAAATAACACAATCCAGCCAGTTGCAAATAACATCGGCGTTTCAAAGCTCAATGAGCCTTTCCAAATCGTAGCGATCCAACAGAAGAACAAAACTGCAAGCGGCAATGAAATTGCCATTGTGCTGTACATGAAGTAAAGCAATGCTGGGACTGGCATACCTACTGTAAAGAAGTGGTGAGCCCAAACAACAAGCGCTAACGCACCAATTGCCCATAATGAAACTACCTGTGCTTTGTAACCATACATTGGTTTACGAGAGAATGTTTGTAGAATTTGTGGCATAAAACCCCAAATTGGTAACAATACGATATAAACCTCTGGGTGACCAAAGAACCAGAACAAATGTTGGAACAAGATTGGATCGCCACCACCAGCAGCATCAAAGAAATGCGTACCAAAATGACGGTCTGTTAAAAGCATTGTTACTGCACCAGCCAACACTGGAATTGTTGCAATCAACAAGAAAGCTGTTACTAACCAAGCCCATGCAAACATAGGCATTTTCATCAATGTCATGCCAGGCGCGCGCATGTTTAAGATGGTAACGATAACGTTGATAGAACCAAGAACTGATGAAACACCTAACAAGTGAACTGAAAAAATCGCGAAGTCCACGCCCATGCCACCTTGGATAGATAATGGCGCATAGAATGTCCAACCAGTAGCAATTGCACCATCACCAATACCGAAAAGCGCCAAAGTGAATGGCAGCGTTAACAGAATGGCAGCTGGTGGCAATAGCCAAAATCCCCAGTTATTCAAACGAGGTAAAGCCATATCTGGGGCACCAATTTGCAAAGGTAACATCCAGTTAGCAAAACCAGTTGCTGCTGGCATCAAAGCCGCGAAAATCATCACTAGCGCATGAACGCCAATCAATTGGTTATAAAACTCTGGCTTCATCAATTGCAGGCCCGGCTGAAATAACTCCGCACGAACTGCAAGAATCATCGCCCCACCAACCAAAAACATGATGAGTGAGAATGTAAGATACATAGTACCAATATCTTTATGATTGGTAGTGGTTAGCCAACGCATAATGCCTGTTGGGTGATCATGATGTTCATCATGATGCGCTGCAGTTGTAGAACTCATCACTTTCTCCTTAATGCTACTGTTACGCCAAATGTTTAAAAACTAAGATATTAAAAAAATATTAATTATTTAAAACCAAAGCTCTAACGTAGCGCTTTGACTTGAGCAGGTTGAAGCACGTCGCCCACTGCATTACCTAAGCCATTTCGCTCAAAAGTAATCACAGCCGCAATATCCGTATCGTTCAACACGTTCTTCCATGCAGGCATTACACCTTTACCGTTAAATACGCGATCCAAATGACCGTCTTTAACTAACTTACCTTCAGCATCGAAGATTGGACCAGTTGCAATTTTACTACCATGCAGCGCTGGGAATGTTGGTGGCAAGCCTTGGCCTTCAGCCTGATGACAAACAGCACAGTTCTTCACGTAAACTTCTTTACCGTGGGCAACCAACTCTTCTTTTGTCCATGTTTTATCGGCACCTGCTGAAGCAGCAGCCAATTTAGTTTTTTGATCTGCAACCCATTTTGCATAATCTTCTGCAGATACTGCGTCTACAACCACAGGCATGAAACCATGGCCTTTACCGCAAAGTTCTTTACATTGGCCACGGTATGTACCTGGCACATCAACGCGGACCCATGTTTCGCGTAAGAACCCAGGGATTGCATCACGTGCAGAACCGAACGCTGGAACCCACCAGTTATGAATTACATCAGTTGCTGTTAAAAGCACACGCACTTTTTTACCTACTGGCAATACCAAATGATTATCAACTTCTAAAAGGTAATCTTTACCCTTTTCAGCTTGATTATCGATTTGATCTTGCGGTGTAGTTAAGTTACTAACAAACTTAATACCTTGTGCTTCGCCGTCTAAGTACTCATATTGCCAGCGCCATTGTGAGCCAGTAACCTTAATTACCATGTCTGCATTTGTTTTGGTATCTTCCATCATCACAATGCTGTGATAGGCAGGAATTCCCATCAAGACAAAGTCGATATAGAGCAAAATCGCAAATGGGACTAAAGTCCAAACCACTTGTGATTTTGTACTGGGGCCAGTAAAGGTAGCAGCCTCATGACCCTTACTCTTTCTGTGATTGAAGATTGAGTAAATCATAATGCCAAGCACAATCAAGAAAATAATCATCACGATGACCATAAACTTGTTATGCACATGCAAAGTATCAGCCGCCATTGGCGTTGCTGGCATCGGGAAATTCCAAGTGTATTGAGCGTGCGCAGCCAATGAAATCATTGCCAACATCACACCAAGTCCCGCCTTTTTCAGAAACTGCATCACCATACTTACTCCCAAAAACTGGTTAAGAAACAACTCCAACACGCTCTTTTAATTGTTTAGCAAGCTCTAAACGCTGGTCATTCGTCATAAAACTGCGACCAAAGTCTATTTCTTTACCATGCGAGCGGAGCAACAACATTTGATCGCCACTTGGCATCAAGCGCAAAAGCACTTTTGCCCAGTAGCGATTAAAAACCATCCGACTGACAACTTTATAGCTTTTTTTCTCGACGGATACTTGATCGCCCATAATCAGAATACTTTCGTAATCTTGTGAGTGACAATGAATATAGTAAAACGCATATCCAATTCCCACTAACTCAAGTCCGGCAAAGGGCAATACAAACCAAGCACCAATCAAGCTAAATGCAATCGCCACAGCTAATGAAATTGCCGCAATAATCATGACAGCACGCACACGACCCTTAGCTGATAATGAGCTGTTGGGCCGGGCAATAATTTCAAAATCCGCTGCAACTTGATTCAAAGTCAGCCTTTCATATGGCTTTAACTTAAAAAAACTACCTTAAATTAAAGATTTATCGCCATTAAGCTTTGTAATTAAATTATTACATATGTAACAACTTAGTTACATTTTGGCTAAATTATCATAATAGCCACTGAAACTCAAGCCTAAATAGTCATAAAAAAAGCACCCGAAGGTGCTAGTTTATTAAGAATTTAACTTATTTACAGCAACTGTCGTTACTGTCACAACATCCATTTTTATTACAACAACATCCATTTCGTTTGATTAACGCGTATGCAGGACAGAATTTTAGAAAGCCTGTTGCCAATGGTACAAGTCCAATCCATGCCCAAGCCCCAACTTGTTGGGTATAGGCCAAAGTGACTAAAACTGCTCCAACCGCAATACGTAAACCACGTTCCGAACACCCAATATTGCATTTCATATTAAGTACCTCCTCAATCAATCACAACAAATCGACTTGTTACCTCAATTAGTCTATTCCTCTTGAGAGGCCTTGGTTTGTTTTATATCAACTAAAACGTATTGAGATTTACGTGCCGCAAAATGTTTGATAGCTTGCATCAAACCCTGCGCTCGCGCCTTGAAGGTACTTTTCATTTTTAGGCAACTGATATGGCTTGGAAAGCACTTCTAAAAAGTCATAAAATGGCTCCATATCACCTTGGATCGCACTGTCCAAGGCATCTTCTACTAAATGATTTCGTGGAATCACAAGCGGATTGTGACTATCCATCAAGGCCACTACATCTTTCACAGTTTGGGCCTGCCTTGATAGCCGCTCACGCCAGATAATTTGCCAATTTTTAAAGCTGCCATCGTCAGTCAACGCGCTCTTCAATTGAGATGCGTTGGTAAGATTGCGGAAGGTGTTCGTATAATCAGCTTGATGCTTGTACATCAACATCAACAAATCTTCCACCAGCGCAAGATCGTTAGCTTCCTCATTAAAAAGCCCTATTTTCTTTCGCATTGCACTTAGCCAATAAGCTCTGTATCTACTTTGATATGCACTCAAGCATTCTGTGGCAATCCGAATAGCCTCTTCCTGACGATCAGCCAGTAACGGCAAAAGACTCTCAGCAAATCTCGTCAAATTCCACTCTGCCATCACAGGCTGATTACCAAAGGCGTAGCGGCCGTTTTTATCGATCGAACTAAACACCGTTTTAGGCGAATAAGCATTGAGAAAAGCACAGGGGCCATAATCAATCGTTTCGCCTGCAATGCTCACATTGTCAGTATTCATCACACCATGAATAAACCCAAATTGTATCCACTTGGCAATCAACAATGCTTGGGCATCGATCACCGCCTCAAGTAAGCCAATATATGGCTGGGGATGATTCTCTAAAGCTGGATAATGTCGATTGACGGTGTAATCTGCCAATCCTTTCAATGCTTTTATGTCGTCTATGGCAGCGGCATACTGAAAAGTCCCCACACGAATATGACTAGCGGCCACTCTAGTTAATACCGCGCCGCTTAAAGGCTTCGCCCTGTAAACCACGTCGCCTGTGAGCATCACGGCTAGGCTGCGCGTCGTTGGCACACCCAAGGCGTGCATAGCATCACTGATTAAATACTCTCGAAGCATTGGTCCCAAACCTGCCAAACCATCGCCTGAGCGAGAATACGGCGTAGGCCCAGAACCCTTCAATTGAATATCTACCCGCTCCGCATTTGGCGCTACATGCTCGCCCAGCAAGATCGCTCGCCCATCCCCTAAATTATTAAACCCGCCGAATTGATGGCCAGCATAAGCTTGCGCAATCGGAAAAGCATTTATGGGTGTAGCCTGCCCTGAAAAGCAAGACCAATTAGCGGCGGTCAGCGCATCGACGTTTAATCCAAGTGAAATAGCTAATGGCTGATTAAAAATCACCAAGCTTGGATTTTTGAATTTTTTAGGATTTGCGCGCGTAAATAAAACATTGGAAAGTCTCGAATAAGAATTGTCGAAACAAAAACCAAATTGATCTAATGCTTGCTGATTGAAAGCGCTCATAGCTGATAGTCTACTATTTTAGTTGGGTATTGTTAATCACAAATAAAAAAAGCCCCTGCTTTTGAGCAGAGGCTTTTGTTTAATTATTTGCAATCGAATCACGAACTACATCTCCAAACAAATCTTCCCAAAATGTTTATTGGTCTCTTGATATTGAAAAGCTTCGACAATACTTTCGAGCGGGAACACTTTATCAACAATCGGGCGCATGCCATTGGCATCAATGGCTTTCACCATATCTTGTTGTTGACTACGATTACCCACAATTAGACCTTGCATACGAAGTTGCTTAATCAGCGCTGTCACAATAGAAACTTCACCGCCCAAACCCGTCAGAATGCCAATCACTGAAATATGCGCACCTACACGTGCTGCCAGCATCGACTGATCTAGCGTTGCGGGACCGCCAACTTCTACAACATGGTCAACCCCACGACCACCTGTGATTTCACGTGCTACTTCACCCCAATTAGTCGTCTTACGATAATTAATTAAATGGTCTGCACCCATGGCTTTTAATCTATCCAATTTCTCATCGCTTGAAGAGGTAGCAATCACGGTTGCACCCGCCATTTTTGCAAACTGTAACGCAAAAATAGACACCCCACCTGTACCTTGTACCAGAACCGTGTCACCTGGTTTTAAGTGGTCATCCGACATCATGGCACGCCATGCAGTAAGCGCTGCAGTTGTCAGCGTTGAAGACTCGACATGCGACCATCCTTTTGGCGCAAGCGAAAAAGCATTCGTTGAAGCGGTGACAGTCTCACGCGCATAGCCATCCACACCATCGCCAGGTGTCGTTGCAAAACCTTCAACCAATGGCTCACCAGCTAACCATGTTGGGAAGAAAGTACTCACCACATGATCGCCAATCTCAAATTCCGTCACGCCCTCACCAACTGCCGTGACTACACCCGCACCGTCAGCCATTGGAATGCGAGGCTCAGATGGACCCCACATGCCACTTACCACAGCAAAGTCATGGTAGTTAAGTGAATTCGCATGAAGTCGAACGGTAATTTCGCCCGCTTTAGGATCTTTGGCATCACGCGTTCCAACGGTGACCTTGTCGTAACCACCGCCCGTTTGAAGAATAATTGCCTTGTTTTGCATAACTGTCCTTTCTTAAATAAACGTCATTGCTTTACTAAATTTGAACCCTATTATGAAAAAAACACTGGCATAAATCCAATTGAATATTTTTAATAGCATGATAAATTTTTTTAATACATAAGCCACACATCACTCAGAATATAATTTTGATATGAAACAAATTCTTGTCTATGCCGACTCACTCTCTTGGGGCATCATTCCTATGTCACGCAATCGCTTTGCGTTTCATCAACGTTGGCCCGGCATTCTTGAGCTTAACTTGAAAAGCCAAGGCGAAGACGTTCGAGTAATTGAGGACTGCCTAAATGGTCGCCGCACGATCTATGAAGACCCCATTAAACCCGGCCGCAATGGCCTCATTGGATTGGGGCAGCGCATCGAGGTTAATTCACCGCTATCATTAGTCATTTTGATGTTAGGCACCAACGACTTTCAAGCTAACCACAACCATACAGTCGCTGATGCCAAAAATGGCATGCGGACACTTATTAATGAAATCAGAAGTGCTACGCTAGAACCCGGCATGAATATGCCTGAAATTCTTGTGATTGCCCCACCTCCCATCCTAGAACCAAAAGGTGAGATTGCAGCAAAATTTAAAGATGCAGAGAAAAAGTGTATTGGGCTTGCTGAAGCCTATCAAGACTTATGCGAAGAAATGGTCTGTCAATTTTTTGATGCTGCTTCAGTCACAAGCTCAAGCAAAGTTGATGGCGTACATTTTGATATCGACCAACATTTGGCCTTTGGGAATGCTATGTCTGCATTTATCAGCGCAAAACCATCATAAACCCCCAAACTATTATCCAGAGTGAGTGGTTTCGCTAAGATACCCATTTCTGATAACCGTAAAAAAGCTTACCAATTGGTAAGCTTTTAATTTACTTGCTGCCGTTGGGGTGGCTAATGATTAATCAATTGGGTTTATACCAACTGATATTAATATGGGAGTGCCAATATATTCATTAGGGTAGACTCTAGTTTACTATTTAAGAGCGCCGTGTTCAGCGTCAAACTTTATTTCGGCCTTGGTAAGGTGTGTGACCAAGATGTGAGAGATTAAATTAATACCAGTACCTGCATAGAGTGCTGGAAGCAGGTACAAGGCGACCGACAATTCTGAGCTAAATAAACGATTATCGATCATCGATAAAGAGTGCTTAGCCATGTCAGATAATATTCTAAGTAAAAATATATCTAGTCCAGCCAAGATAATGAGAATGATGCCAAATGAAACGACAGTCGCTCTTGATATCGAACGTTTATGCCAAATTAAAAAATAAACGAGGACTGGGGTTGCAACTGAGAAAACGATTAATTCAATAAATTCTTTTTCTAAAAAAACACTAACCATTGCTATCCCATCTAACATTCATACAAGAGCAACATTAACGTCGCTCAGTTTATTTGGTTTACAAGCCTATTAATTTAAGTCAGAAAAACCAAAAATCCATCAGCAAAATATATCAATCCAAGACCGCCACATAACACGCCAGAGAGCCACACCAATTTCTTCTTCAACAAGCCCGCAATAGAAGAGAGCAGGATAGAGATTTGTAGATAAATGACGGCCAATCCAAAGGCGTGGGAATGAACTTGCGCCTCATCTCGATTTGCTTCTAATCCCTTAGCCTTGGTTTGTAGCTCTTCTTTTTCTTGGTTGTATTTTTCTACCTTGGAACGGTAATCATTGATGGTCTGATGGTACCTATCTGAAAGTTGTTGTTGCGTTGCGGGCGAAAGCGAGGCCAAATCAAGCTCAAGTTTGTCTGCTTGCATCTGATAAAGGTAGGATTTAATGCTTTTTGATTGATAGAGCGCCCACTCATCGGATGCTTGTGATTGACTCATAATGGACTTCGTTGAGAATCCGCCACCTTTAAAAGTAGCAAGCGTTGCACATACTGCAAAAATGACGGTGGTTAATGCCAAATAATTTAGCCACTGCTCTTTTTTCTCTTCTGCCATTTTGATCTCCTTTCAGTTCTAACTGTTTTACTAATTCCGAGTATACACCTTGGATAATTTTAAGAGACTTATTCAAATTAAGCATAAAAAATTTGGACAGCAGTCAACGGATAACTTAACCGCACGTTAGCTGTATTAAGTAACACAAAATAAAAAATGCTTTAACTGAGGAGAAGTAAAATGAAACATCTGCATTGGCTATTGCTTGCCGCTGGCATTTCATTGAGTGCTGCTGCGCAAGCGCATGAGTTCGGACACTATGGTCATGGTTACGGCCACGGTGGCGTTGGTTTTTATTTCGGCGTTCCAGGTCCTTATTATCCTTACTATGGCTATCCGTATTCATACCCGTATTATCCCTATCCACCCGCAGTAATCGCCCCATCACAGCCGCCTGTGTACGTTGAGCAACAGCCACAAATTGTTCAACAAGCACCGGCGCAGCCGCAGGTGGCTCCAGTTCAGGATGCGACTAACTATTGGTACTACTGCACAAATCCAGATGGGTACTACCCTTATGTAAAAGACTGCCCAATAGGGTGGAAAAAGGTTCCGGCCACACCACCAAAATAAGTTTATAAGGAAAAATGAATCATGAAATTTAATGTAAAACATATCGCCGTGATTTTTTCCGGGCTTGCCTTAGGGGCTTGCGTCTCGCTGCCAAATGGCCCGAGTAGAATGGCATTGCCTGGAAGCGGCAAATCTTTTGATCAGTTTCAATATGATGATGCATCATGTCGTGGTTTTGCTCAGACGCAAATTGGTGGCAAGACAGCGCAGCAAGCTTCGAATGACAGCTTTGTTGAGACAGCAGTCCTTGGCACGGCAATCGGCGCGGCTTTAGGCGCGGCTACAGGAGGCGGTCACGGTGCAGGAGTTGGCGCCGCAGGCGGTCTGTTAATGGGTAGTGCGATTGGCGCAAATGCCGCCAATGTCTCAGGGCACACAACACAGCAGGTCTACGATAACGGGTATATACAATGCATGTATGCGAAAGGTCACAAAGTGCCTGTTTCTGGGAGACTTAACCAGCAATCTCCCTATAGCCCATCCCCTGCGTCTCCACAGAATAACTATGTACCTCCCCCACCACCTGGCTCCCCACCGCCTCCGCCATCAGGTTCACCTGCGGTCCCTCCTGGATATTAATTGATCGGATTAAGAGGATATTTATATGCAAATAAGAACATTCAGTAAATTGCTGGTATTAATCTTAACGATAGCCACTCAGACCACGTCTTATGCTGAAGAACATTTTCGGGGTGAGCGAGGTAATGAAGAGCGCGGCCACGAATTTCGAGGCAACGAAATGCGCGGTCATGACTATCGAGAGGGGTGGCGAGGCGATATGAGCCGCTTCCATGAGCGTGATATTGATATATGGCGGGGTGGTCGTTGGTATCACGGCTATCACGATGGTCGTAACGCATGGTGGTGGTTTGCCGGAGGCATATGGTATGCCTACAGCGTGCCTGTTTATCCATACCCTGATCCTTATCAACCACCGGTTGTCATCGTCCAGACACCACAACCCCCGGTCTACGTCGAACAAAACCCACCGGTACAAGCTGCGCCGCCAGCGCAGACTGCTCCGCAGGCACAGTTCTGGTACTACTGCAGTAATCCTGCAGGCTACTACCCTTACGTGCCGAATTGCTCAGTGGATTGGCAAAAAGTGCCAGCAACGCCTGCACCACCTAAGCAATAACTTTGAATTAATTTTATTTAGGGGATTGAGATGAACATGAAATATTTATTATCGGCAGTATCCGTTTTAGCAGTTTTTGGTTGTTCAAATGCATATGCCCATGAAAGCCATGATGGAAATAAAGAAGACAGAATGCGTGAAGCATTTCAAAAAGCTGACACTAATAACGACGGAAAAATTAGCTATGAAGAATTTCGTATTGCGCATGAAAAGCGTGGTGAAGAGATGTTTAAGAAAATGGATGCCAACGGTGATGGTTTTATTGATGAGGCTGAACGCAAAGATTTTCACGAAAAAATGCGCGAGCATCGTCATGAGCATCACAAAGAGTGGAGATATAAAACGAAAGATGATGGTGCAATAGTTAGCGAGACCAAGTAGTTTTTTGCTGATTTAGTCTGCAGATTCTCACTCAGACTAAATCAGTCAATTAGTCCTAGACCGCCGCACTTAACTCTTATACAACCATCAATTTTTTCGATGTTACCTTTGGAAACTTTGGAAAATCGCAACATTTATGAGCGTGAATTATTTTTCCACTTTAAAAAAGCCCTCATTAGAGAGCTAAAGTATTCTATAACTAATATTTGCATATAAACGTTAATCCTTCTTAAGATGTGCTAGCTCATCTAACGCGCTTCCACCATCGGCATAAGCAAGCTGAAAACTTGGTCTTTCCTTCCAACGCTTCCAGATAGTATCGAGATGCTCAAAACGCTCATCAAGCGGTGTGGCATTTACTGGAAACTTTGAGAATGCTATTGCTATACACAAGGTAATATCTGCAAATGTTGGCTCTTCACCACCTAGAATCCATGAGCGGCCGTCCGATAGATGGCGATCAACTAGCGAAGCGTGAGCTATCGCCTCTTTGCGACAGTGCTCACCCCATTGAGGATTGTTCGTCAACTCGAGCTTAGATCCCAACCCTTGGTGCATCACATGAAACATTGTGACAATACGATACAACACATGTGTTGAAATACGATTCTCCCACATAGTGTCTTGGCCTTCCTCAAGTGGGGTCGAACCCATAATTTTGCGGCCTGGATATGACTGGTCGAGATACCTAACGATTGCTGCAGTTTCAGAAAGGTATTTGCCATCTCCAAACGAAAGCGTGGGAGTTTCACCCCATGGATTCATTTTTAAGTGGGGCCATTTGCGTTGATCTCCTCCTGGCGCCATATCATAAATAACTTCATCAAATTGATCCGCTATTCCTTTTTCATGGATAAAAAGACGAAGACGTTGTGGATTAGGAAAGGCAGACGGTGAAGTATAAATCTTGAGCTTGTCAGACATAAAAACTCCCATTAATTAATATTATTCATTGCTACAGAGTGAATATATATACCATCTTTAGATATGTATAATTTTTTGTTTTAATCCAGTTAATAAATTTTACTAATGAATGTGACATGGTAGGTTTCAGCGATTGAAATAACCAAAAAACTTTTGACAGTCTACCCTTGCCGCTTCAGGTAAAATGCCGTACTTAATACTAAATGTTGTGTATGGCCTAAAATGACAATAGATAGACCTAGTCTATTAGCCAATCAGCTCACAAAAATCAAACTCTCAACCTCAAGGACCAGCATGCAAATTAAAACGAGCAAGATTTTCAACATTGCTTTAACAGTAGCAACCCTAGCGTTAGCACTCAACGCATATCAAATGAAGCAGCAATTAGATGACCAAATCCAAGGTTCATCTAAATCAGTTGATAAAGTCAACGCTTCAATTACCGCAATAAAAGCGCATGAAGTTGAATTAGAGGCTAAAGATGTTGCTATGTCAGCGCTTGTTGCAGACCTCATCATCAAAACACAAGAGCAAGGTCAATCTATTGATGAACTTCTAGCAAAGCAAACAAAGAAGAAATAAAGAAATAAAATGCCACCCGAGGTGCTGAGTGAAGTGCCATAAGAATTTTTAGACGTTCCCGTAGGAAATTTAAGCACTAAAAATATAATCAATACATTAAACGGAATTAACCCATGCCCTGGATTATCTTTAAATATACGATTACTGCTGGCTTGATCGTTTTAATTTCTGAAGTAGCTAAACGCAGTGATAAATTAGGTGGCTTAATTGCAGCACTTCCCTTGGTCACTGTTCTCACTCTAATTTGGCTCTTCGTAGAAAATCAATCATCAGAAAAGATTGCTAATCATGCTTGGTATACCTTTTGGTATGTTGTACCTACGCTTCCGATGTTTTTGCTCTTTCCTTGGTTGCTTAAAAGAGTGAGCTTTTGGTCAACAATGGGCATCTCTATTATAGTCACGCTTTTTAGCTTTTATCTCTTTGCTAAGCTGGTTAAAAGCTGGGGCATTGAATTGATCTAACGAAATCAGTTTAAGTGCCTAAGCCTAATGTATAAAAAATTCCTGTTAATTGCCTTTATGTCCCATCCTTTAATCGGATTAGGGGCTCCATTTGAGATCAAAGTGCATGATGAGCTAATCGCCTCTGAAAATGAAAATGCCTATGAGATCGAAACCAATCTACATCAAAAATCGAATAGTGAGCCTCTTCAAGGCACTTTTTTCCAGACTCGTCTTGAATATGCACGCGGCATCAGTTCAGCTTCAGAAGTTTCCATTAATGGTTTTGCTAGCGTTTACAACGGCAATACTTATCTAAATGGTGGAAAACTCGCTTACATGTATATCCCTGAGCATGACGAGTCAGGGATATTTCATTACGGTATAAAAAATGAAATTAATTACATTAAAGCGGTTGGCGGCGGTAGCCAAACGTTTATAGAAGTAACGCCCATTCTGGCATTTCAACTTAGTAAGTGGCGACTAAGTTTGAATCCCTCTTTGGACATATATCTTTCAGGAAATACAGAGAATTACGTACTTGCTCCATCAACCAAGCTCCAATACGAACTGAGTAAAACCGCCTACATAAGCACAGAGTACTATAGCGAATTAAGCCCAGCTAACCATTTGGGGTCTTTTTCACAACGTCCAGATATGCTCTATTTAGTCTTCGATAAAATTATCGACAAGAAATCAAACCTGAATTTTGGTATTGGTCAAAGCACTCACAGCAATAGTGATAAATGGGCTTTGAAACTGATTTACGCATTTTCATTTGACTAATCCAGGTTACTCTCAAAATCAAACAAAGTATGCTGAGTGAGGTGTATCGCGTAAAATACACACTTTTGATAGACGTAAAAAAAGCCTACCAGTTGGTAAGCTTTTAATTTACTTGGTGCCGGGGGGGGAAGTCGAATCCCCACATACTTTCGTACGCTGGATTTTGAG
>Ga0214164_1000653_pt1 | contig 22324 bp, 22 predicted proteins | sample TroBogepilimnion_13_FD_153003 | JGI IMG/M metagenome (GOLD analysis project Ga0214164, IMG submission 153003) | Freshwater microbial communities from Trout Bog Lake, WI - Practice 03JUN2009 epilimnion v4 | ecosystem: Environmental > Aquatic > Freshwater > Lake > Epilimnion/Euphotic zone ...
TGGAATCCTGCCGATGTGCCAGGACACCGGCACGGCCTTGATCATGGGCAAGAAGGGTCAGCGGGTTCTGACTTCGGCAAAAGATGAAGAATCCATTTCACGCGGTGTCTATGACGCCTTTACATCGCTCAATCTTCGTTACTCCCAGATGGCCCCCGTGACGACATGGGACGAGAAGAACACCGGCAATAACCTGCCCGCCCAAATTGAAATTTATTCTGATTACGACCATGCCGATGAATACAACTTCTTGTTCATCGCCAAGGGCGGCGGCAGCGCCAACAAATCATTCTTGTATCAAGAGACCAAGGCGATTCTTAATCCCAAAGCATTCATTGCGTGGCTGGATGAGAAGCTTCGTTCGCTCGGCACTGCAGCATGTCCGCCTTATCACTTGGCGATTGTTATCGGCGGTACAAGCGCTGAGGCAACGGTGAAGACCGCCAAGCTGGCTTCCACGCACTATCTCGATAACCTCCCCACATCGGGTGATGCCGCGACCGGTCGTGGTTTCCGCGATCTCGAACTCGAAAAAGAAGTATTTGCACTGACTCAAACACTGGGTATCGGTGCGCAATTCGGCGGCAAATATTTCTGCCACGACGTTCGCGTTGTTCGATTGCCTCGTCATGGCGCGTCACTGCCGATTGCAATCGCGGTCTCATGTTCAGCCGATCGCCAAGCCAAAGCGAAAATCACTAAAGAAGGCGTATTCCTAGAGAAGCTCGAGACCGATCCAGCACGCTTCTTGCCGGATATCACCACCGAACACACGATTGAATCTGCCGGTGGAGTAGTGAAGATTGATTTGAATCAACCCATGCCAGAAATTCTTAAAGTTCTCTCCGAGCATCCAGTGAAGACTCGCCTTTCCCTGACTGGCACATTGGTTGTGGCGCGCGATATCGCCCATGCCAAGTTCCGTGACTTGTTGGATGCCGGCAAGCCATTGCCGGATTACTTAAAGAATTACGCCGTCTATTACGCCGGTCCGGCCAAGACACCTGAGGGATACGCATCAGGCTCCTTTGGCCCAACAACTGCCGGTCGGATGGATTCTTATGTGGAACAACTCCAGAACGCCGGCGGTTCCATGATTATGTTGGCTAAGGGCAATCGATCTAAAGCGGTCACCGAGGCCTGCAAGAAGCACGGTGGTTTCTATCTCGGATCTATTGGCGGTCCCGCCGCTCGCCTCGCGCAAGAGTGCATCAAGAAGGTAGAAGTTCTGGATTACGAAGAACTCGGCATGGAAGCGGTCTGGAAGATTGATGTAGAAGATTTCCCTGCGTTCATCGTCGTGGACGATAAAGGAAATGATTTCTTCGCTGAGACTAGTAAGCCAATCTCTATTGGAATGAAGCCGCCGAGCGCTTAGACAACAAAATCTGCGAGAACAATCTTCTTCATCTCGCGCAACTTGCCCCAGTTTGCTTGCGCTTTAGCTGGGTCAGGATTTCCTAGGTAGTCGCGCATCTGGAACGGCGTAATCTGCCACTGCAGGCCCCACTTATCTTTGATCCAACCGCATTGTCCGGGTTGGCCTTCTGCGCCAATTGCATCCCAGAGTCGGTCGGTCTCTTCTTGGCCATCGCATTGAATGGAGAGCGAGATGGCGTTGTTAAACGTATCGCCGCCTTCGATGCTCATACCGATGAATTCGTGGTCAAAGATGGAAAAGTCCGCGGTGAACAACTTCTCACCCATGTAGTTTTTTTCGCGAATCTCGACGTTCTTGAAGGTGGCGAGATAAAAATCAAGCGCTGCCTCTAAATCATCGGAGAACCAGAGGAATGTCTTAAGGCTGGAAGGTGTGCTCATGAGATGAACGTACTTGAGAAATAGGGTGGCTTTCCCCGAACATCGGTCTCCACAACGAAGGTCATACCCGCGTGGGCTGATTCATCACTCCACGGACCATCCCCGCGTGATGTAGTGATAAATAGTTGTTGTAAATCTTTACCACCAAAAGTACAGCTAGTAACAAACTGCGTGGGCATATCTATGGTGAGTAGTTCATGGAAATCCGATGAATATCGGCGCACGCATGCACCATTCCAAAAGGCAATCCAGAGAGAGCCTTCACTATCCACCGTCATGCCATCGGGATACCCGTGAGTGTCGGAATCGAATCGCATCACATCCTGGCCATTGGAAATTTGACCATCAGAGTAATCAAAGCGTTTGAGTACAAGTGCTTCGGTATCGATGAGATAGAAATATTTTCCATCTGGGGACCAATCCATGCCATTTGCGAGTCCCAGGCCATCAATTTCTAGAGTCAACGTTCTGTAATCATTGCTAAGTCGGTAAAGACTTGTCGAAGCACCTTCGGCTCCATACGCGCTGGTGCCCATCCAAATCTCACCGCTTGGCCCGCGCTTAGCGTCGTTCCAACGAACGGGAACGCTCGACGGTTTGGTGCGCTGCGGCAATTGTTGGGTTGTGCCATCTGGATAACGAATGACCGGACCTTCAACGGTGCCGAGAATGACTGCGCCATCTTTACCCGGCAGAACGAAACTGACATGAGAGTCCGTTGAAATCTCGCCAACGTCTCCAGTTTCGTAATCTCGCCAGAGCGCCTTTTTGCTCAAGATATCTACCCAGTAAAGGCGCTGACCGACCATGGTTGGTCCTTCGCCTAATTGGCAGGTGCGATCATCAAAAACGCGTGGGGCGAAAGCTGTCATAACCAACACGTCAGAGACGTGGATCCACCTGAATCTTTGGGCCAACGCCAGCGTGTGGTCCGCGCCGACCTTCGAGTCGCTCTGCTACGTCAGCAAAACCAACGACTTCGGCCACTAGAGGTTCGGGGTTCACCTTGCCGGAAGCGAAGAGTTCGATGGCACCTACTAATCCCGGTGAGGCAGAGAGAATTCCGACAATGGTGATGTCGTGCAAAACAGTGAATCGGGTATCGATCATGCTCGGTGTTTCAGATAAACCGATCAGCACCACTCGCCCGCCCGGCAATACTTTATTGAGGGCAATTTCTGGCATAGTTTCTCGGGTAGAGGCATCGACAACTGCATGAAATTCACGTTGTACATCGTTCATTAACTCATCAAAAGTGCGCACATCTTGAACACCAAGGGTGCGCGCCAGATCCAGGGAGCCAGGACGATCGCTCGCTATCGTGACATCCAATCCTTCGGCGAGTGCAAACTGCGCTGCTAATAGGCCAATTGTTCCTGCACCAAGAATCAAAATTCGCTCACCGGTCTTAAGTTCGGCAGAACGAATGGTGCGCAGCGAATTACCACCAGGTTCAATCATGGCGGCGGCTGCAACCGAGATTGAATCAGGGACTTCGTGGGCATAAAACTCAGGGATCAACATCTGTTCAGCAAGTGCGCCACCCCAACCATCGGTGATGCCAAGTTCGATGCGTTCGTCACACAAGTAAGTTTTGCCTGAAACACAGCGGGAGCATTTCGTGCAGCCCAACATGGTGTCGCCGGTAACTCGCTTACCAATCCAGGCGGATGAAACTCCATCGCCTACAGCGGTGACGCGGCCCGTCCATTCATGACCGAGTTGAACAGGAAAGGTTGTGCGACCGGTCTTGTAGTAAGCCATTTCACCGGTATAGAGCTCAACGTCGGTGCCGCAAATACCTACGCGTTCAACATCGAGAAGTATCTGTCCAGGACCAGCAACGAGATCTGGTACCTCCTGAACCTCAACCTTTCTCGGTCCCACAACGCGCAATGCTTTCATGCAGCTACTCGTACTTCTTTACACGCTGTGTTTGAGTGCCGAGGTGAGAGATAGTGAGCACCATTGTTTCCCCGCCCACAAGATATGCAGGGGGCTTACTTCCCATTCCCACACCGGGTGGGGTGCCGGTATTGATGAGATCGCCCGGTTCTAACTGCATAAATTGCGAAACGTAGTGAACGATGAAGGTAGGGCTAAAGAGCATCGTGGCGGTAGAGCCATTTTGCTTTACCTTTCCATCAATGGTCAAAGTCATCGGAAGATTCAACACATCAGGAATCTCATCTGGCGTCACAAGATAAGGACCAGCAGGATTGAAAGTCGGGGCTGACTTACCTTTCACCCATTGTCCGCCGCGCTCAATCTGCCACTCGCGCTCGGAGACATCGTTGACCAAGGTGTAACCAGCAATGGCATCAAGAGCTTGCTTCTCATCCTTGAGATAAAGCGCCTTCTTGCCAATCACGATGCCAAGTTCGACTTCCCAGTCTGTCTTGGTAGAACCACGTGGAATAACCACATCGTCATTGGGACCAATCAAGGTATTCGGAGATTTATTAAAAACAATAGGTTCGGTGGGGACTGCTTGTCCGGTCTCCGCTGCATGGTCGCTGTAATTCAAACCAATACAGAGAATCTGATGTGGTCGGGCGATAGGTGAGCCGATCCGCTGGTCGGCCAATTTCTGTGGTGCTACCTGTCCGCCAAGTTTTTCAACAATAGCTGGCAGCGACTTGATTCCACCCGATGCGAAGAAGGCTTCGTCGAAGTCATGCACTTCACTGGAAAGATCGAGGTAGGTCTCATCATCTAGAAGAATTGCTGGACGTTCGTCGCCCGGTTGACCAACCCGAAGTAGCTTCATCTAAAAATCCAACCTTTCAGGCCATTTATTCGTCAGAGGCAGCGTGTTAGAGTTAGTGAATCCTATTATTTATCGTGCTTGAGCGGAATAGATAGCGAGCTGAGATGGCTAAGTTGCGTAGTGCCGAGTGGTACGGCGGCAATGATCGCAACTCATATATCCACCGGGCATGGATGCGCCGTGGCTTACCCGATGATGCCTTTGATGGAACAAAACCTCATATAGCAATTGCCAACACCGCATCTGATTTAACGCCGTGCAATATGCACCTTAATGAAGTCTCTGAGCATGTTCAGCGCGGTATCTGGGAAGCGGGTGGAGTTCCCCTTAACCTGCCCGTCGTTTCACTGGGCGAAACTCAAGTTCGCCCGACTGCGATGTTGTGGCGAAATATGGCAGCGATGGCAATCGAAGAGATGCTCCGTGCAAACCCCATCGATGGCGTGGTTCTTCTGGGTGGCTGCGACAAAACTATTCCCGCACTTTTGATGGCGGCCGCTTCAGTCAATCTGCCCGCGATTGTTATTCCGGGTGGCCCGATGCTCACCGGCACATTTAAAGGCGCACCGCTGGGGTGCGGCACCGATGTTTGGCGACTAAGCGAAGAAGTTCGTGCTGGCACATTATCGAACGATGAATTTATTGCCTCCGAGTCAGCGACTATTCGCAGCAAGGGTCATTGCAACACCATGGGAACCGCATCGACAATGGCAGTCGTTGCTGAAGCGCTCGGAATGACTCTGCCTGGCTTTGCTGGCACTCCTGCTCCTGATGCTCGTCTGCTCACAAAGTCGCACGAAACCGGTCGTCACATCGTTGAGATGGTCAAGGCAAATCGTCGACCCAGCGATATTTTGATTAAAGAATCATTTATTAATGCAATCGTGGCTGTTGCAGCGGTTGGTGGATCAACGAACTCTGTGGTCCACTTACTCGCCATCGCAGGTCGACTCGGTGTTGACCTTACGCTGGAAGATTTTGACGCTGCTGGCAAAGACATTCCGCTCTTGGCAAATCTCCTGCCTTCTGGAAAATTTTTGATGGATGATCTCTATCGCGCCGGTGGTTTGCTGGCTTTGCTAGGACAAATAAGTGACCGTCTTTCATCTAAGCCCATCACCGTTACCGGAAAACCTTTAACGGATTACTTATCGGATTACTCCGTCTACGACGAAACGGTTATCGCCACCCCTTCCGCACCTGTTATGAAAAATGCTGGCATCGCTGTGCTTCGCGGCAATCTTGCTCCCCATGGCGCCATCATCAAGCCGTCGGCAGCAACACCGGAATTGCTCACGCACAAAGGCCCAGCGGTGGTCTTCGATAGCGTGGAAGATTTGCATGCCCGAATCGATGATCCGGCGCTGGATGTAACGAAGGATTCAATCCTTGTCCTTCGCGGATGTGGTCCACGTGGGTATCCCGGCATGCCAGAGGTAGGAAATATGCCTTTGCCTCGCAAGCTCTTGGAACAAGGTGTTCGCGACATGGTGCGCATCAGCGATGGTCGCATGAGTGGTACTGCTTACGGCACCATCATTCTCCACGTTGCACCGGAAGCAGCAGCCGGCGGTCCACTCGCACTCGTGCAAACCGGTGATCTGATTTCGCTCGATGTTCCTCATCGCACCTTGACGCTCGAAGTCAGCGAAGAAGAACTTGCTCGACGATCGGTCAATTCTGCAACCCAATCAGCATTCGCTAAGCCCGTGCGTGGTTGGGCCAAGCTCTATGTGGAACATGTGCAGGGCGCAGATACTGGTGCGGATCTTGATTTCTTGATTGGTTCGAGTGGAGACACAGTAGCTCGTGAGTCGCACTGAGGTTTTCTCTGATCGTGCTTTTGATCGGCATCGCTACTCCTCGGATGCCTCGCATTTCCACTTAGTTCCTGCTCAAATTGCTACTCCTCGCACCATCGAAGACTTTGCTGAAATACTTCAAATGGCACGGAAGAACAACTCCAGTATTACTTTTCGTAGCGGTGGCACAAGTTTGTCTGGCCAAGGAGTCACTGATTCCATCTTGGTGGATACCCGGCAACACTTCCGTGGCCTAAAAGTATTCCAGGACGGCGCTCTCATTCAGGTTGAACCGGGCGTGGGCGTGCGCACCGTCAATCAACGCTTGCTTCGCTTTGGAAAGAAATTAGGGCCAGATCCAGCAAGTGAAATTGCCTGCACCATTGGCGGAGTAATCGCGAACAACTCCAGCGGTATGTCATGCGGCATCACGCATAACACCTATCGGACAATTAAGAGCGCGGTGGTTCTGCTTCCCAATGGCGCGATTATCGATACCGCGGCTCACAATGCAGATAGCCAACTTCGCAAATCTGCACCAGAGTTATACGCAGAGATAAGCGCAATGAAGAGTGAGATTACAAATCGAGTCGATGTACAAGATCAGATCCGTCAACAATACGCCATTAAAAACACGATGGGTTATGGCCTAAATTCGTTTATCGATTTCGATTCGGTCATCGATATTTTCCTTCATCTCTTAGTCGGCAGTGAGGGCACGCTCGGCTTCATCGCAGAAGCAACTTTTGAAACAATCCCTCATCATTCGCATGCCGCGACTGCGCTCTTGATATTTGACTCACTCACCGCCGCCACTGCGGCGCTTGGCACGTTGGTCGACAGCGAACCAGCAACAATTGAGATTATGGATGCCGCTTCGCTGAAGGCGGGCGGCATCTCAGCTGTATCCGCCGCCCATGCGGCGCCTGCAGCACTGCTGATGGAATATCAGGCGGCCACCGCCGACGAGCTTGCAGCCATCGTTGCAACACGAGCGCCGCTGCTCGCTGGTCTCTCAACAATCACTCCGGCGCAACTCAGTACGGATGCAATGCAGCGCGAATTACTCTGGAAAGTGCGCAAAGGTCTCTATGCCTCGGTGGCGGGCGCGCGTCGAAGTGGAACTACCGCGTTGCTCGAAGATATTTCTGTCCCCGTCGCCAAGCTGGCAGAGACCTGCCTTACTCTCCAAAAACTCTTTGCGAAATATAACTACCCCGATGCGGTCATCTTTGGTCATGCAAAGGACGGCAATATTCACTTTTTGATTAACGAAGATTTCACAGACCCCACCTGTGTAAAGCGATACGAAGAATTCACTGCCGAAATGGTCGAGCTTGTGCTCGCCCAGAACGGTTCATTAAAGGCAGAGCATGGCACCGGGCGAATGATGGCGCCCTTTGTCGAACGTCAATATGGGCCCGAGCTCTATGGGTATATGAAGCGCATCAAGCGCGCATTTGATCCACAGAACATCTTCAATCCAGGTGTCATCATTACCGCAGACCCACATGCCCACATCACCGATATCAAGCGTCATCCCACTATCCACACATCGGTGGACCGATGTGTCGAGTGCGGCTATTGCGAACCGGTTTGCCCCAGCAAAGACTTAACAACAACTCCGCGCCAGCGCATTGTTTTGGAGCGGGCAATTGCTTCCGCTGAAGCAACCGGGGATCGAAAACTTGTTCGCGAACTTTCCGACGATAGCGTCTATGGCGTGACACAGACATGTGCTGTGGATGGCATGTGTGCATCGAGTTGTCCGCTGCACATCAATACTGGTGATTTAGTGCGCACGCATCGTGCCACGTCACACTCAAAGTTTGCGCAAGTGATCTGGTCCCAAGCAGCCAAGCGTTGGTCCACCACCACCCGCGCTCTTTCGATACTCAATAACGGTGCTCGCATCCTGCCTGCCTCGCTTTTAAACGCCAGCAGCACCGCACTACGGGCTGTTGTAGGCGCAGAGAGCGTGCCGTTGTGGAGCAGGGATATTCCGCGCGGTGGGGCAAAGCGTCAGACACGGAACAACACCGAGGCTGACTTCGTGCTTTTTACCTCATGCCTACATTCACTTTTTGAATCAGAGACTTTGTCAGCGCTTACTTCATTGGCTACGAAAGCCGGCCTTCAATGGCGCACACCTGAAGCTATTAGTGAGCTGTGCTGCGGAACGCCATGGAAATCTAAGGGCTATAACGATGGTCACGAAGCCATGGTGGCGAAGCTTCGTCCAGCGTTATTGGCGGCCACACACCATGGTGAACTTCCGATTGTTGTCGAAAACTCATCCTGCAGCGAAGGTCTCATTCATGCTCTATCTGAAATCACTGATGCGCAGCTTCGAGTCATTGATGCCGTTGATTTTGTTCATGACACCATCCTGCCCCGCATCACGGTGAGTAGCCGGGTTGCCTCCGCAGTCATTCATCCCACCTGCTCATCAGTGAAACTGGGTTCTGGTGCTCATCTACAGGCACTCACACAGCAGATCGCTTCAAATGTCACCGTTCCAAATGATTGGGGCTGCTGCGGCTTTGCTGGCGACCGTGGATTCTTGCATCCCGAGCTCACCGAGGCTGCCACACGATCAGAGGCAGCAGCTATCGGCGAAGCGGACTATGACCTCTATATTTCTACCAATGCCACCTGCGAGATAGGACTATCTCGCGCGACTGGTAAAAAGTTTGAACACATCATCGCCGTTCTCGATCGAATGAGTAGATAGGAAATCTGATGTCCGATAGAACACTTCCCGGTCAAGAATTCGATGGCTTAGTAGCGGTCGTCACGGGTGGTGCGGGCGGCATCGGAAGTGCCACCGCCCGATATCTCGCTGCTCGTGGCGCGAAGATTGCCGTCGTCGATCGTGAATTCGCATCCACAACGGGATATCTCGAGGTCACCTGCGACATCACCAAAGACGCTGATGTGAAAGCCGGCGTGGCAAAAGTCGTTGCCGAACTCGGTGGGATTGATATTTTGATTAACAACGCGGGCATTGGCGCCGCTGGCGATGTCACCGCCAATAACGATGAGGAGTGGATCCACGTTCTCAACGTGAATCTCTTGGGTGCAGTTCGCATGACCCGTGCAGCACTTCCCCACCTCCGCGCATCGAAATCACCAGCGGTGGTCAACACCTGTTCGATTGTTGCTGGCTTGGGACTTCCTAATCGCGCTTTGTATTCGGCGACTAAGGGTGGATTGGAATCACTTACTCGCGCAATGGCCGCTGATTACCTTGCTGAAGGAATTCGTGTGAACGCAGTTTCACCCGCCACCGCAGACACGCCTTGGGTTGCACGACTACTTGCTGCCGCCGATGATCCTGCAGCGATGAGTGCGAACTTGATTGCTCGTCAGCCCATGAAGCGACTCATTAGTGCTGATGAAATTGCTCATGCGATTGCATATCTCGCGCATCCACTCAGCTCTTCCACCACCGGAACTGTTCTTCCTGTCGATGCTGGAATGCATAGCCTGCGCGTTAACTAAATCGGCTTAGTAGTACCCAGCCCAGTGCTTGTGTGAGAGTGCCTTGCACGGAGTGTTGTAACGAGCCTTGATGTAGGAAAGTCCCCATTTGATCTGGGTGACCGGATTGGTGCGCCAGTCGGTCGAGACGATTTCCATCTTCGTTGGCGGCAACGCCTGCGCGATGCCCTGTGCACCACTTCGGTAGTTGTGGGCCTGGAAGTTCCAGTGGCTCTCGCCGTCCCAGAGGGCGTTGAGGCAACCAATCTGGTGGGCGTTCCAGTCATACCCGAGCGAGCTGACTAAATCTTGGGCCACCTGCTTGGCGCCGGTCGGGGTCTTCGCCAATTGAATCTGACGAGCCTGAACTGAGACCAATGAAATCGATTGCGCGTCGACCGAGGCGACGCCGTTGATGTCCACAGTTATTGGGGCGACATCCAGGACCGGGGTGCTGCCGGCTGGGTCAGCTGGCGCAGCGGTCGAAGGAGTCGAGGTGATGTTCGCGGCCGATCCGAGCCCGACGCCCGCGATGCCCAACGGGCTCAAAGGATTGAGACGACCTAGGGCGTCAGGAATATCGACCAACTTGGCGGTCGGGACGTCTGCTTGGGCAGCGCCCGCGACACCGAGCATCGAGACGAGGGCTGCAGCAACAGCGAGGGTTGCCGGTTTCTTCATAAAGTCGATCGCGCGATTCATCATTTCCGCCTCCTTCCGTTCTCGGTAATTCTGGATAACCGTTCTTGGTAGGGCAACAGAGTTTCAGCTGTCTATGCGTGTCGCAAATTATTTCGCGCTGAAGTCGCAAAAAAGATAAAAGTCACAGCTTTGGGGAGAAGTAAAAATGCAGGTCAGACAGGGGTAAGTCCAGTATGTCCGATTTGTCGGGCAGGGCTCTTTTTCGGCCCCAAATCGCCTTGGACGAGATGGCTCAGCTGGTGAAGTTGATGGGCTCCTCGAGCATCTCCGTCACCAAAGCGGCGATCGGCGACCGCTCACTGCGGGTGAGGGTGATGTGCGCGAAGAGCGGATGGCCTTTCAGCGATTCCACGACCGCGACCACACCGTCATGGCGTCCAACCCGGAGGTTGTCCCGCTGTGCGATGTCGTGGGTGAGGATGACGCGCGAGTTTTGGCCAATTCGAGACAAGACCGTAAGCAGAACGCCCCGCTCCAACGACTGCGCCTCGTCCACGATGACATAAGAATCATGAAGCGAGCGCCCGCGGATGTGAGTCAGGGGCAGAACTTCGATCAGGCCGCGGTCAATAATCTCCTCGATGACGCTCTCGCTGACCAGCGCGCCCAAGGTATCGAAGACGGCTTGCGCCCATGGCGACATTTTTTCGTTTTCGCTACCGGGCAGATAACCCAACTCCTGCCCGCCGACCGCGTAGAGCGGACGGAAGATGACCACCTTTTTATGTTGACGCTTCTCAAGGACCGCTTCCAACCCAGCGCTCAGTGCCAGCGCCGACTTTCCGGTTCCGGCTCGGCCGCCGAGCGAGACAATTCCGATTTCAGAATCCAGCAAAATATCGAGCGCGACCCGTTGCTCGGCGCTGCGGCCATGCAATCCAAAGGCGGAGCGATCGCCGCGAACCAAAACCAGGTGCTTGTCGGGGGTCACACGAGCCAACGCGCTTCCCTTTTCAGAATGCAGAACGATGCCGGTGTGGCACGGATGTTCCTTGGCCAACGGATGCGCGACACGAGACGACTCATACAAATCATCAATAACCGTTCCCGCGACATCTGCTTCGACGATTCCGGTCCAACCGCTGGTCGCCGCCAATTCAGCGCGATATTCCTCGGACTCCACGCCGACCGACGACGCCTTCACGCGCAGTGGCAGGTCCTTGGTGACCAAGACAACCTCGCGGCTCTCGGCCATCAAGTTGCGGGCAATCGCCAGAATCCGGGAATCGTTCGATCCATCCCGCAGGAATCCAGCCGGGAGCGACGATGGGTCCGAGTGATTGAGCTCTACTTTGAGGGTTCCGCCCTGGTCATTCAATTTAATATCTTCATCGAGTCGGCCGTGGGCAATCCGCAGATCGTCCAACGTCCGCAAGGCGGCGCGGGCGAAATAACCGAGTTCGGGGTGGTCGCGCTTGGTCTCTAATTCACCGATGACCGTGATGGGAATGATGACCTCGTGCTCAGCGAACCTGGATAAAGCCGCCGGGTCCGCTAGCAAAACACTGGTATCTAAAACGTATGACTTGCGACCCTTGCGACTGGTTGCCATTTGCACAACTTAAAACTTTTTCGACACGCCGCCCGCGTGACACGCTATGGCGAAAAGTTAAATTCTGGTGTCGGTTTAAACGCCGCTAGCTCTCTGCGGCTAGACGCCAAATCGTCTGTGCCGCTGGCTGTAGGCACGCAGGGCGCGCAAGAAATCCACTCGGCGAAAGTCGGGCCAATAGGCCTCGCAGAAATAGAACTCGGAATGGGCGCTCTGCCAGAGCAAGAAGCCGCCGAGCCGTTGTTCGCCGGATGTGCGGATGACTAGGTCGGGATCGGGCAGGCCTGCGGTATACAAATACTTACTTATCTCGTCAACGCTTACTTCGCCCGCGATTTGATCCGCGGTCTTGCCCTCTTTTGCCTTGGATGCGACGAGCGCTTTAACCGCGTCGGCAATCTCGTTGCGGCCGCCATAACCAATCGCGACGTTGACCATCACGCCCTTGATGCCTTTGGTCGCAGCAGCGACCGAGTTAAGCCGATTCTGCAGATCCTGCGGCAAGAGTTCCATCGAGCCCACCGGGCGAATCTCCCAGCGACGACGGCGACCCAGATCCTCGACCGCTTCGCCAATGATGTCGAGCAATGGCGCCAATTCTTCGGCGGGACGATGAAGATTTTGATTAGAGAGCAGCCAGAGCGTGACGACCTTTACCTGTGCCTCTTCGCACCAATCCAGCAACGCAACGATCTTTGAGGCACCGGCGCGGTGTCCGCGGGCGGGCGAGGTGTCGCCGGTTTCCGATGGGTTGGCCTTGGACCAACGGCGATTTCCGTCGAGCATCAGGCCGATGTGGTGTGGCGTCTGCGAGAAATCTAATTGCTGCAGAAGCCTGCGTTCATAAAGGGGGTAGATCGCGGACTTCACCGCGGATTTAATCGCTCGCTTTGTGGTGTGGAGCGGTTCGAAAGTCTTAGGCGCTCTTGGTGTCACGGCGTGCTCGATATTCCTTAGCAGCGCGATTTTCAGCAACGAATGAGGCGATCGGCAAGGTTCCGGCTAGCAAAAAGAAAATGGTTGCCGGGAAGCTCTTCCGTGATTTGAGGCAGTAATGGAAGGCCGCCAAAACGTAAATCGGATACGTGAATCCGTGGACAATCGGAATCCAGACCAAGTGTGAGTGCAATGAATCGTTGTGGACCCACCACTTGATAGGAAGGTCGACGAACCAGAGAAGAAGTGACATAACGCCGGCCCAGAAAGCCATGAAGCGGAAGCGGCGGAATGCACCGTCGAGTGGGTTCTTAGCGGAAGCGGCGTTTGTGCTCATAATCCCAGCTTACCGCTAGGCCGTTGGCGTACCAGCGCGGCGGTCGCGAATTCGCGTGTAAAAAGGTAAGAAAAGTACGAGAACCGCGAGCAACCACCAGACCACTACATAAGAGATGTGCTGCCAATAGAAGCCGGCGGCGGATTGCACGAGTTGCGGCGCGGGCACGCGATCCGCGGAAATGCTCTGGCCGTAATCGGTTTGTTCATCGGAGGCGATGATGTATCCGTCATAAAGCGAAACATTTGGCAGGCCCGCCAACAACGATGGATCAAGGCGCGAAAGCACAGTGGCGCTACCGGTGGCATGGTCCGTAGGTTGGCGGGGATAGAGACGTCCGGTGACAACAACCGGATCACTGAGAGTTTGTTGATCGATGCCCGCCATGCCGCGCACAACCAAAACGTCACCAGCTTTATGCCCTGCGCTGGCTGCAACATGTAGCAGTCGGACTTCTAAAGTCGCGATCTCTTTCTTACTTGAGTTTTTCCCCTTCGAATTTGTGGTTGCGATTTCTTGGTTGGGCGCGGTGTAAATATGCGAGTACACGCCTGTGGCGCGAACCAATCGATTGATGGCAAGCCCGCTCAGATCCGTTCCAGGTGTAGCGATTTGATTGAGCTCAGCAATTGGTTTTTCCGGCTGAGGCTTGCCGGCGTTATGCACCGCTTGCGCGCGATGCAGCTGCCAAATTCCAAGTTCGTATGCGGTGACCGAAAGGGCGAGCGCCGCTACCAACGGAATTACATACGCAATTCGCTGCGAAATTTTAGGGCGAGAATCAGAACTAATTGTCATCGCGGCGATTGTTCGCGCGCTTGTAGCGGCGATAGAAACTGGTCAGGAGAAGCGCCACTCCAATCGTCAATGCGATCATGACGAGCGAGGCGTAAAGACCTACATTGACATCGGTGGTGGTATTTCCCATGCCCCCATTATTCACCGCCGCGACTAGAATTGAGGCATGAGCGGTTCATATGACTTTCGCAGCGAGTCAGAATTTCTGCGCAACCGATATGGAATCCGTCACTCTCGATTTGGTCGTTGGGTAGGCCCGGCAATCACCATCGCAATCATTGGTGGTGGGTGGCTGTTGTGGAGCGCGAATCATTACGCGACTCCCGACGTGCGTTCGACCCTGGTCTCGTTTCAGGCCACCGATGACACTCACATCTCGGTTCGATACTCACTGATTTTCAAGAAGACCGCGGTGCCCCACGAATGCGTATTGATCGCGCACGATTATCAGACCAACGTGGTTGGCCAACTGACCGACCAGATTCCAGCAGGGTCCATATCGCCCACCCGGTCCGTCACGATTCCCACGCGCTTGAAGGCCGTGAGCGTCAGCATCGACCACTGCGCGGTCGGCTTCGCGCGCTAAACTTTGCACCCTTATGACTGATCACGTGACTCAGACCTGGCTTACCCAAGAAGCCGCCGACCGCCTTGCCGCGGAATTGGCAGACCTGGAGGGTCCTCGTCGCGCCGATATCGTCAAAAAAATTGAAGCTGCTCGCGCCGAAGGCGATCTAAAAGAGAACGGCGGCTACCACGCTGCTCGCGAAGAACAAGGCAAGATTGAAGGACGCATCCGCCAGCTCAAGCACATGTTGGAGAACGCGCACATCGGAACTCCCCCAGCAGGCGAATCTGGCGTTGTTGGCCAGGGCATGTTGATCACCGTGGACTTTGCCGGCGAAGAGATGAAGTTCTTATTGGGATCGCGCGAAATCGCAACCGATGACGTCGAGGTCTATAGCGAAAAGTCACCACTCGGCGCAGCTGTACTCGGCGCCAAAGTTGGCGACACCGTTAACTACACCGCTCCCAACGGCAAGACTTTCAAGGTCGCAATTCTGGAAGCGCAAACCTACTTCTAACTCGCGGCTATCTTTCGCTTCCTAGTTTTATTTGGAGGCGTTTTTATATTTGCGGACGCTTAACGGCATGAAGATTGCCATCAGCAAAAACATATAGATAAATGACATCGGGATCGGGTGCTCGCTCGGAAACGAATGAGCCGTGACGCCGAATGTGTTGTGGAAACCATAGAGCTGTCGAACCGCAGCAACCATGGTTGAGACCGGATTCCATTCCGCAAAATATTGCAAGGGACGCGGCATCGTGGTCGTGGATGCAAAAGCATTAGAGAGAAATGTCAGAGGGAAAGTGAAGAGGAATGAAATATTCGCAACCACGCGCGCATCCCGACCCATCAAACCCGCGAACACACCAGCCCACGACAGGGCGTATCCAAAGAAGAGCAACATCAAGAAGCCGAAAAGAATATGAAGCACGCCCGAAGTCGGACGCCAGCCCACAATAAATCCGGTCAAGCCCATCACTACGAGCACCACGATATTAAGCAAACCATCGCCCAATGTGCGGCCCAGAACGAAGGCAGAGCGCGCAATCGGTAACGAACGGAAGCGATCAATCAATCCCTTTTGCATATCTTCAGCCAGGCCCTGCGCGGTGGCGGCCAATGTAAAAGTAACCGTCTGAACGAAGATTCCCGGCATCAACAATTGAACGTAGCCACCAGGAATGCCGGCGCCCAACCCCCCAAATACATAACGGAAGAGAAGAACAAACATCACCGGCTGGATAGTGTTAAAAATAAGGACTTCAGGCACGCGGGTGAGTTGTTGAAGCTGGCGCTTGGTAATAACCAGTGCGTCCGAGAAGGAGCGCAAGAAAGTACTCATTACTTCTTACCCCGCTTTCCCTTTGCGCCAGCGACCGTTTCTTCGCTAACGTCCTCGGCGGCGTGACCAGTCAACGATAGGAATACATCGTCCAACGATGGTCGTTTCATCGCCATATCCAGCGGATGAATTCCCTTGGCATCGAATTCACGAATCACATCCATCAGCGCTGTACTACCGTTCTGTACTGGCGCAGAAAGTCTGCGTAATCCTGTATCGAGCAATGTTGTCGAACCACTGACGCGATCCATGATTGCGCGAGCGCCCGCGATATCGGCTTCATTAACGACAATCTCGATTCGTTCGCCGCCCACTTGTTGCTTGAGTTGGTCAGACGTACCGCGCGCAATAACTTTGCCGTGGTCGACCACGACGATGTCATCTGCGAGTTGGTCGGCCTCTTCCAAATATTGCGTGGTCAACAACAACGTGACTCCATCTTTCACGAGGCTTTCGATGACCGCCCACATATCCATGCGGCCGCGCGGATCCAGACCGGTCGTTGGTTCATCGAGAAAGAGAACCTTTGGTCGCACAATCAACGCCGCTGCTAAATCTAAACGGCGTCGCATTCCACCCGAATACGTTTTGATTGGACGCTTTGCCGATTCAGTTAGTCCAAATTGTTCGAGCAATTCTGATGCGCGCGCCTGCGCTGCAGCAGATGTCAGGTGATAGAGGCGACCAAACATCACGAGGTTGTCCCAACCCGTCAACGTCTCGTCGACCGCGGCGTATTGACCCGATAGTCCGATAATTTCGCGGACCGCCTTCGGATTTTTAATGACATCAATTCCGGCGACGGTGGCGTGGCCAGAATCCGGTTGGAGCAAGGTTGCGAGCACTCGGACGGTGGTCGTCTTGCCGGCGCCATTGGGGCCCAAGATGGACAGAACGGTGCCTTCTTCGACATCGAGCGAGAGGCCGTCTAGCGCCCGCACCTCACCCTTGCGATAAGTCTTCAGAAGGTTCTCAGCCACGATGCTCTTCGCCATGCGACCTACTCTAGGGTGCGATAGCCTTATCGTTGAAGATTCAAGTAATTTTCCAGCAATTCCCGTAGGTAATCCAGAAGGTATTGAATACCCCAAAAACGAACTCGATAAGAAGGGCCGCTATGTCTGCCGAAACGAAGCAAGAAACCAAGGGCTCAGGACCGCTCAGCCACCGCGAAATCATGACCGTTTTGTCAGGTCTGATGGTGGGTATGTTGTTGGCCGCGCTCGACCAGACCATTGTCTCCACCGCACTCAAGACCATCGTCGTCGACCTCAACGGCCTCAACCACTACACCTGGGTTGTCACCGCCTACCTCTTGACCTCGACCGCGTCTACCCCGTTGTACGGAAAGATTTCTGACCTCTACGGCCGTCGTCCAGTCTTCCAATTCGCGATCGTTACCTTCCTTATTGGTTCGTTCTTGGCCGGTATCGCGCACACCATGACCCAGCTGATCATCTTCCGCGCACTCCAAGGTTTGGGCGCTGGCGGATTGATGGCGTTGACCTTCGTCATCATCGGCGACGTTGTTTCACCTCGTGAACGTGGTCGTTACCAGGGTTACTTCGGTGGCGTCTGGGGCCTCTCATCTGTCGCAGGTCCATTGCTCGGCGGATTTTTCTCCGATCACCACAAGATTCTCGGCATCACCGGTTGGCGCTGGATTTTCTACATCAACCTGCCATTCGGTATCGCAGCACTCGTTATCACCACTGCGTCGCTTCACATTCCAAAGATCAAGCGTGAGCACAAGATTGACTACACCGGCGCGCTCTTGATGGTGCTTGCCGTATCTGCACTCTTGATGGGTGTCTCTGTCTACGGTCCACAAAACGGCTGGGGTAGCTCAAAGACCATCATCGCCTTGGTAGCAGCCCTTGTTCTCACCATCGCGTTCTGCTTGCAAGAACTCCGTGCATCCGAGCCAATTCTTCCGATGTACTTGTTCCGCAATCACACTTTCTCATTGACCTCTACCTTGGCCTTCATCATCGGCGCCGGCATGTTCGGTGCGATCGTTATGTTGCCGCTTTATCTCCAGCTCGTTAAGGGCAACACCGCAACCCAGTCCGGTCTCAAGCTGATTCCATTCATGCTCGGTATCGTGTCGATGTCCATCATGAGCGGTAAGTTGATCAGCAAGCACGGTCACTACAAGCGCTACCCAATCATCGGCCTCGCGCTGATGACCGTTGGCATTGCGCTAATGGGCACAATGAGCGAGTCGACTCCGTTCTGGACCCTTTCTATCTACGCAATTTTGATCGGCGGCGGCGTTGGTTTGTGTATGCAGACCATCGTTATCGCGCTTCAGAACGCGGTTGATTTCAAGGATATGGGCGTCTCCACATCTGCGAATACCTTCTTCCGTTCTGTTGGAGCAACCATCGGCGTTGCGATCTTCGGAACTATTTATGCAAGCAAGTTGAGCCATTACTTGCCAAAGAACCTCATGCACCTCGCAGCCACAAACCCACAGGCGCTTGCTGGATTCAATAAGTCGGCACAAGCAGCGGTGACCAATAACCCTGCATTGCTCAACAACTATGCACCGGCTTTGAAGGCGACCTTCCTGCACTCCGATGTTCAGGCGTTCCACATCGTCTTCTTCGCGGCCGCACCAATCACCGCGATTGGTTTTGTCCTAGCGCTCTTCTTGCGCGAGCTTCCACTTCGTTCCGGTGCAGCGCACCACGCGGCGAAGGAAGAGGCCGCTGGAGAGATGCTCGGATAAGTTGAAGTTCACAAAAAACCTACTACCAAAAGAGGTATACGTCCTCTCGGTAGTAGGTTTTTTTGTTGCCGTTGGATATGGCCTGATAGTTCCGGCGCTGCCGCTTTTCGCGCAGACCTTCGGAGTTCGTAACACTGCTATTGGATTAATAGTCTCAAGCTTTGCCTTCACTCGTTTTGGCTCGGGGCTTATTACCGGTCGAATGGTCGATCGATTCGGTGAACGTATGGTGCTCGGGTTTGGGCTCTTTTTTGTCGCGCTCTCCTCGCTTGCGTGCGGCCTTGCTCATAATTATTCGCAGTTGCTGATCTTCCGCGCCGCCGGTGGATTGGGCTCGTCGATGTTCTCGGTCTCCGCTGGTGCGCTCTTGATGCGTTCGGTGCCAGACAATCATTTGGGCCGCGCGCAATCCCTCTATAACGGCGGTTTTCTTGTCGGTGGTATGGCCGGGCCAGCTTTCGGCGGTTTGCTCAGCGCTATTTCACTTCGCGCACCATTTTTTGTCTACGCCATCACGTTAACGCTATCGAGCATCACCGCCTTCACTTTTCTGCACGAGAAGCGACTCGGTAAGTCAATTAAGAACGATCAAGAAAAGCGGGAGCGCGTTCTCATCAAGGATGCGCTGAAGTTGTTCCCATACCGCGCGGCGCTGATGTATTCGTTCTTGTCGGGCTTTGTTTTGATTGGTATGCGTAATTCAATCCTGCCAACATTTTTAAAGAACAGCTTGCACGAATCCACCTCCGTTATTGGATACGGGTTCACGCTGACCGCGGTCGTTCAGGCGATATCGCTCATATATGTCGGCCGTATTTCTGATAAGCAAGGTCGTCGCTTTGTTCTCTTCATTGGTTCGTCACTCGTGCTTGCAGCAATCATGGCGATTGCGGTCGCAACTGCTACGTGGACATTTATGTTAGCTATGGCGCTCTTCGGCATAGGTGGAGCGTTCCTAGGAACCGGCCACGCCAACGTTGTTGGTGATCTCTTCGGCGGCAAGGGTGGCCAAGTTGTGGCTACGTGGCAGATGGCCGGCGATGGAGCGGCAATAATTGCTCCGCTTATGTTGGGCGCGATTGCCGACCATGTCTCGGACCAGAGCGCCTTTGTGGTTACCGCGGTTATTTTTGCGTCAGCTATTGCGCTGACACTGCGGATGCCCGAGACCCGTCGCGCACGTAATTAACGACACGCAGGATATTACTGCCAAGTAATTAGTTGAATGTTCAACCACATTATGTACCCTTTACATACGTAAGGCACCACACCCTCTTAGAACGGACTCTCATACATGAGCGCAGTACTCGTAATCGCACGTATCTTGTTCTCGTTGCTATTCCTCTCCTCGGGAATCAACCACCTCACCAAGCTTGAGGCAATGACCGGATACGCAAAGTACAAGAAGCTTCCAGCTGCAAAGCTCGGCGTTATCCTCAGCGGTCTTGTAATGATTGTTGGCTCTGTCTACGTCATCCTCGGCTTCTACGTTGATCTCGCAGGCCTCATGCTTGCTGCATTCACCTTCGTTTCTGCCATCATTTTCCACAACTTCTGGGCCGAGAAGGATGCAACCGCGAAGATGAACGAGACAGTTGCGTTCTTCAAGAACATCTCGTTGACCGGCGCAGGAATCATCATCTACGCATACGCTCACTTCATCGCGACCTTGAACACCAGCCCATTGAGCCAGGCTCCAGGCGCATCTGCCGGATTCCTCAAGGGCTTCGGTTGGGTAATCTCAAAGGGTCACTTGTACCTCTGGAAGTAATACTTTCCAATAAAAAAGCCCCGGGTGACCGGGGCTTTTTTATTTGATTTTTAATTAGCGGTTATCGCGCAAGATGGAAATCAAGCGCAAGATTTCCATATAGAGCCAGACAACAGTGACCATTAGGCCAAAACCAGCGCGCCAAGATTCTTCATGTGGCGCCCCGTTTGCAATCATCTTGCTGATTTGATCGAAATCAAGAATCAAGAAGAAGCTAGCGAATGCGACGCCTGCCACCGCAAGGATGACGCCCAAGCCACTGACTCCGTAAAAACCAGCGCCATTACCTACGCCGGCAAATGCAGCAATCATTGAAACGAAACCAAGAACCATGTAGCCGACCAGAGCGCCCATCATCGCGCGCTGGAAGCGCGGAGTGACCTGAACCTTCTTTGAGCGATAGGCGATCAATACACCAGCGAAAGCCGCGAGCGTTCCGAGGACCGCCTGTGAAACGATGCCGGGATAAGCAAGGTTGTAATAATGGCTCAATACTCCGAGACCGAGGCCTTCAAAAGCTGCGTAAGCGATCACAAGCGCAGGGCGAACCTTTGCGGAGAATGAATTCACCATTCCAAGGATGAGGGCTCCGATAAAACCGACAAAGAGGAACCCGGTGGAAAGGTTGAGCTTCCATGCCAATCCACCGACCACAACCAGCACCGCAAAGAGCATGGATGTGCGAATGACGACGTCATCGATGGTCATGCGGCCGGTGCGCATCGAGGACGCTGCGGGAGCGTTGTAGATCTCCTCGAGCGACTCCGAAGAAACGGCGGTGGCCGTCGATCCGCTGTTGCGCATCGCGGCATAGCCACGCTTAAAGACTGGGTTGGTGCTCTCCATATTTAGCTCCTTGGGTGTTCTATTTTTCAGCCGACAATTAATTCAACACTTGGAATGGTAACGATTATTCCTGGGACCCCGCCCTATGGGATGCGGATGTCGTGAAACTTCTTGGCTTCCGAAATTACCTCTGGTGTTAGCTCAGCCTTCGCTACACGCTCGGTCCACGCCCAGTGTTTTCCTACTGGGCATCGTTGATAACGATTATTGATCCAGCGAGCACCCTTGAAAGATACGCCCGGAATCCAGATGCTTGTATAGAGATGGCCAGCACTACAGCGGACGGCAACATCCCGTCCTCGAGCTTTACCTTTGTTGGTGAAATACAAAACGGGCACAATTATTACTAACGCCCAGAAGGTGACAAACCAGAGGTAGAAGCGCATAGCTAGAGATTACTCCGCTGACCTACCAAGTTGCGATTTCAGTCCGTCGGTTCTGAGCTTGACCCTCTGCGGTGCTATTTGGCGCGATAGCATTCTTTGCGCCAAAGGCAGATGCTTTTACTGCAATTTCTGGAAGAACTACTTGCATATACGCGGCAACCGCCTGCGCACGGGCTTGCGAAAGCTTGGCGTTGAGCTGTGCGCTTCCGCGAGCATCGGCGAAGCCGTTGACCACCAGGCGCGTGAAGCCCTGAGTTCTTATCACGCGCGCAATGGCAGCAATCTCTAGTTTTTGCGGACGCGAGAGCGTGGCCGATGCGGTGGCAAAGTTGACCTTCAGCGCAGGAATTGGTGCCGTCGCTGCATACGGGATTACTTCTGGAGCACCACACATCGGTTTTGGGCTGAATTACAGATTGGATTTGGTGCCGTACCCAAGCCCTTTACAGTGATATTCAATTTTGGATAGAGCT
>Ga0214164_1000654_pt1 | contig 22308 bp, 14 predicted proteins | sample TroBogepilimnion_13_FD_153003 | JGI IMG/M metagenome (GOLD analysis project Ga0214164, IMG submission 153003) | Freshwater microbial communities from Trout Bog Lake, WI - Practice 03JUN2009 epilimnion v4 | ecosystem: Environmental > Aquatic > Freshwater > Lake > Epilimnion/Euphotic zone ...
ACATCCACACCGGACTGAGATAGGTTTCTGGCCCAGGCAATGCTGTAATCAAAGACATTTATCTTGACAACCGTGCTGGTCCAATTGTCCCCGTAACCTTCACCAACCAAATACATGAAACGAGAATGGCCTTCACTTTCACTACGCAGCGCAGCAATGTCGTAGAAGCTTATCTGGGAGAACTTCAAAGCCACTGGAATTTCACTGCCATTTCCCGAAACAATGATGCCATTGGTGTCTCGGAGACCCACTAAGGTTTGAATAGGTGACGTGTAGGTGTCTGCCATCCAATAAACCGTGTCATGATCGTCAATGGCTTGGCCCGTGTTTAGGCCGCATGCCGTGCCGTTGGGCAGGCGATACACTATTCTCGACATCAGCTCGCCATTGGCATCGTATTTCATTGCCAATGTGTCGTAAAAATATCCGTTGGTTTCCAAATCCACCTGACCCACAACACCAGTTACCAAAACGTGTCCAAAACTGTCGTGCAGGGTGCCAAGTCCCACTTCAAAACTAAATCCTTCGCCAAAAGCATAGTTGCCAAACTCGTCTATCCAATAGCTGTGGGCAGCTTCACCAGCGCCTGTGCGCAGTGTAATGCCGGAATATGCAAATGTTGCGCCGCCCGTGCCCTCGCCACCCACTCCTCCCGATATCACGGTTTGTGCAGTGTCTGTGAAGATACCATTTATGGTGAGGCCACTGTTGAGTGTGCCCAGTCCTGTGGACCAGTCGGTGCTGATCAAGTGTCCCGCCTCTGTGGCAGCGCCAACTATGATGTTCTTGGTAGCAGGGTCAACTGCAATACTGTATTGGCTGTCCATGAGTGGTGTTTGGCTGACCACACCTGAGAATTTACCCGAGTAAACATCTTCTACACCGCTGTATGTCAGTGTGGCCGCACCTGTGATTCCATATGGGTCGGGATTGTTGTAGATGCTGCGGAACTCACCGGCACCACTGCCCATGTAAATCTGGGATGACGATACAACATTAGACGGATTTTTATAAACTTCTGTGCCAAACTCTGCTGCGCCAGTCTCGCCAAGGCCACCGCTGTTGAGACGTGTGCTTTGTGGCATGCTGATGGTGCCGTCATTGTTCAAAGCAAAGGTAAAGTCTCCGTTAACCAAGGCGTTGCCACTGGCGATGGACCCACCTCCATTTATAATGTTGCCTCCACCGCCAGTTGCAGCGGTGACCATATAGCTGCCATCCGGGAAATAAAATTTACCATCGGGAGAAAACTGCCAAGTCTTGGTGCCATGAACTGCAACATTGGTGTTAATGTTCAACCCAGAATCTTTTGCCAGATAGATTTCTGCATATTCCAATCCATATGTGAACAAATCTATAACAGTGGGGCCAATAACCGGGGTATAATCATCACTAAGGTCAACTGGAAAATATAAACTGCCTGTGTTGTCAAACTTCCAACCAGGCGCTCCTGAGCTGCTTAGGGCATTAATATAGACGCCATCATTGTCTGCAATATAAACTTCGCTGTAATATTCGCCCGCTGTGAATAAATCTGTGCTGTTGGCTGAAATAACAGGAGATGCTGCATTGTTTATGTTCGGGAATGTCAAACTGCCATCTGCACCAAATACCCAACTATTTCCATTTGTAGAAACTGTGATATTTGCATTATTTGCAGTGCTGATTGTGGTGGCAACGAATACCAAATTAGCTGTGCCTATGCCGCCATTACTCCAATAGACCGTGCCATCTCCATGCGTGGTGAGAACTTGGTTGTCTGCACCATCTGCTGCGGGAAATACATATCCAGGAAACTGAACCGTACCGTTGGAATTCAATGTAAGATTGGCAGTTCCATTGACAAGATGTGTCACAGGCACAACTGCGCCGCCACTTCCGGCCGATACCCATTTGATGCCATCAAATGTGTAAGTTACCCCGTTGCTTCCTACATAAGTTTGCCCGTTAACGGCAGCATTTGGAAAGTTCAATGTCATGTTTTGGTCCTTTAGCAGTTATTTATTGGTTTTGTATCCTGGACCCATTGTTACCAATGGGTGGGATTCCAGGCTACTCGTTTCCAAATGTGTGTACTGGTGCTGTAATAATTTGCAGTGCAATAGTAGATGTAGTTTGTATCAAATGCCACCATGCCAGCTTGATCACCAGGTGCACCATAACTGTGACTGGGTACCTCACTGCCCAACTTGGTGCCATCAGAGAGGGTGAGAATACCGTTGCTGTCTAGCAGAACTTGGTAACTGCCGTTTATCAAGTTGTTTGTGAAAACTGTGCTGGAACTGGTATCTACCCAGGTGGATTGATACCAAACGTAGATCTTGCCAGTGTTTATATCATACCACAATGTGCCTGGGGTGGGGAATTCAGGAGGATCTACTCCCTCGGCTATTCCCGAAGCCAGTGGAGGGCTGCTGTCTACCCAGGTGCCATTATAGTAAATGTATGTGCGGCCACTGTTGCTGTCATACCACAATGTGCCGGTTTGTGGGTTACTGGGAGGAGTTGACCCAACAGGAGCCTCCACTTGACCTGTTGCGCCCTGCGCGCCTGTGGGTCCAGTGACACTGGGACCTGTGGGACCCGTTACACCCATGTTTCCAGTTGCACCGGTTGGTCCAGTGTTTCCTGGTCGTCCAGTGTCGCCGGTGGCACCTGGCAATCCACCGGGTGTATAGCTAGTGCCTCCCGCCCCAATGGGCGCAATGCTGCCAAAGTTCAATAGAACTTGGCGAATACTTCCGGTGCCGGTTAGGTCTTGCGGCGCCAAGTTGAGATATGTGCGATCAAGCCTGGCTCTGACCCAGATGTAGTTGCCACTGAAACTCCAAGCCCAGGTTCCCGAATCCCCACCATCGTTGCCAGTTGGTGCTTCGGGTATGAGAGGAAAGTCAATATACGCCAAACTGTTCCTGAGGTATACCGGACTCCAGTCAGTGTCTTGTGGGTCTGTGGCCAAACTTACTTCAATGTAAATGCGGCCAATGAAGTTTTGAACGCTGATGCCCACTGTGTGGTTGTTGCCCAGAGTGGAATTCCAGCCAGCGCCTTTTTGCTTGTCGCCTACATAGGCATTGACGTTGCTAATTGTGGGTAAGAGTTGAGTGCTATACATGTGCAATCCTGATAATTACACATATTTATAAACACTGGGCAGTTGTTATGCCGCATGTTTTCTCTTGCGTCCGCGCTTCTTGCCTGTGTAACGATTGGTGCCGTCCCAGTTGAGATTAAACACACTTGCAAACCGGTCGGGACTCATGCCATCCATGCTGAGTATGTCCTGGGGCTGGGCTGATATCTCCCATAGCCCTGAACAGTTGCGCAACTGCAAATAGATTTGTTCACCTGTATGTTTCACCCCCACTGGGTAAAAATCTCCCAGATTGGTATATGTCATGCCTTGATAGTCCCTGCTAATGTAACGAGCTTTCACAACTGTGCTGCTGTCCAGGGCATTCATGCGCCACAATGTTTCGATAATATGTGTCATTGTGTTACATCTTCCAATTCTGTGCTGTCAACTGCCACGGTGTCAGTTTGCGCTGTGCTGTTGCTGTTGCTGTTGCTGTTGCTGAAGTATTCAAAGTGTAGTGCCTGGTCATGCACACTGATCATCACAGCCCCGCCCTGTTTCAAACAACCAAACAGCATTTCCTTGCTGAGTGGTGTCATAACGTGTTTTTGCACTATGCGATGTGCAATGCGAGCACCCTGCTGTTTGTCATAACTGCGTTCAGCCAACCATGCCAATGCTTCTTCATTGGCACAAATCCGCACACCGCGTTGTTGTGCCCGCGTGTTGATTTCCTTCACAATAGTGGTGACAATCTCCAGCATGTGTTCACTCTTGAGATTGTTAAAACGCACCACAGCATCCAGTCGATTGCGGAATTCCGGAGTAAACCAATGGTTTACAGCTTGAACATCGGCTTCAGTGTTGCTAGTGGCACCAAATCCAATGCTGTTCTTTTCTCTGTCAGCGGCACCCAAGTTGCTGGTAAAGATCACCCAGGCGTTGCGCACACTGACCTTTTTGCCGTTTTGGCTTGCTACATCGCCAGTGTCCATGACCTGTAGGAACACATGTTGGATTTCCGGGTGGGCCTTTTCAATCTCATCGAACAACAAAACGCAATGAGGATACTTCTCCAGTGTGTTTATGAGCTCACCACTGCCAGCTTGCCCGTCTTGATAGCCCACATAACCCGGCGGGCTGCCCAGGAGGCGGCTCAGGGTGTGTTTTTCACTGAACTCGCTCATGTCAAACTTCACAAACGGCACACCCAGTTGCTGGGCCAACGTACGAGCAGCAAGGGTCTTGCCCACACCAGTGCTTCCTGTGAACAAATATGCACCTTGAGTTTTGTCGGGTGCTCGCAAACCACTGCGGGCAATCCACACACTCTCAGATAAAGTTTCACAGGCTTGAGCCTGACCATACACTTTAGCGTTTAGATTATCCAATAGATTCCGTAGGTTGTCTTGCTTGTCCTCGGGCTGGGTAATAGGTGCTTTGATCAGTGTTTCCACAACTTTCTGCACATGGCGGGCTGTGATTTCCTCAGTGTCCTGACTAATCTTATGGCGACTACCAGTTTGATCCAAGAGATCCAGCGCTTTGTCGGGAAGTCGTTGCTGTGTCAAATACCGCACACTGAGGTCCACAGCAGCCTGGATGGCATCGGGCCTGTATTTCACACCATGGTATTGTGCAAACACAGTTTCTGTTGCCGCTGTACAGATATCAATGCTCAGTGCCAAGTCTGGCTCCATGATGTTGATGCGATGGAAACGACGGCTCATGGCACGGTCACGCTCCCAGTGCTTGCGATATTCCTCATCTGTGGTGCTGCCTATGCAACGGATTTCCCCGCGGCCCAGTGCAGGTTTTAGGATGTTGGCAGCGTCCATGCTGCCGCTGCCGCCAGCCCCGGCACCCATGATCATGTGGATTTCGTCAATAAACAAGATGGCATTGGGCAACTGTTGCAGGGCACTAATCAAGTTCTTGATGCGATCTTCAAAGTCACCACGATACTTTGTGCCAGCCACAAGCTGCGCCAGATCCAAGCTATAGATGGTTTTGTCTGACAGGCTGGCTGGAACATCATGCTCCACAATGCGACGTGCCAGACCTTCCACTACCTGGGTCTTGCCCACGCCAGGCTCGCCCACCAAGATCACGTTGTGCTTGTTGCGTTTGCTCAATACTTCCACAATCTCGGCCACTTCTGTCTCGCGGCCAATAAGTGGATCCAGTCGATTTTCCAATGCTCTCTTGTTGAGGTTGATGGCATAGGCTTCCAGAGCGTCTTGTGCCTGCCGACTTTTTTGCTCCTTCTGCCCAGTTTCTGCCTGTGCTGTGACCAACTCCACCACGGACATCTTGTCCACACGAGCTTTTTCCAGGAAATAACTTGCATGGCTGTGTTCAATACCAAACAATGCCAACAGCAAATCAAAGTCGTGAACATCTTGACGGGGACCAAACAAACTTTGAGTCTTGGCTTGCTTCAGTGTGTTTACAAACATCGTGGTGTGCCGAGGTTGTGTGAGGTTTTCCACAATAATATGGTTGTCGGGGTTGTTTAAATATTCGCCTACAAACCTCTGCAGGTCATTTACGTTTCCGCCGGCTGCTGTCAGTAAGTCGCATACCTCGGGTTTTTCCAACAGAGCAAATAAGATATGCTCCAGTGTTACAAACTCATGTTTGAGACCCAATGCCACATTGTATGCGCGACGGGCAGTGTTATCGACTTGGTGTTGGCTCATTATGCCCCCTGATTGAGTGAGATGAATTTTTCCAGTAGTTCACGCTGCTGGCTAGTGATGTTGGTGGGAATTGATATTTTCAGCGCAATCACAAGATCACCGCGCTGCTGTTGCCCCATGACTGGCATACCATGCTGGCCAGCGACGATATGCATGCCATGCTGTGCGCCAGAAGGTATTTTAATAGCCATTTGTTTGTTGTCGATGCCAATCACATTGATTTCAGCACCCAGGCAAGCTTTAATGGCATCTATGGTTATTTCCATGGCAAGATTGGGGCCCATGCGTTGAAATCTGCTGTGGTCTTGCACATGAACTTGTATGTATACATCACCGGCAGCCGCGTTGGGAACAGAGTTTTCACCTTGACCGGGAAATCTAATGCGATATCCTGATTCCACACCAGCTGGTACTGTGACATTCAGTGTTTTGTTTAGCGAGCCAAACTGAATATTGACTGGCATCTGCTTGCCGGCAAATGCATCTTCCAAGCTGATGTGCAGAGTGTATTGAATATCACGGTTTTTGGGTGGTGGTGCGTGTGTTTGCCAGCGGAAGTTGGCGCCACCTTGTTGGCCAAATATGTCTCTCAGAATGTCATCAAAATTTCCACCACCAAATGGATGGAAACCCGGAGAGAAGCCGCCTGGGCCGGCGGGTGCATCATGCTGTTGGCGTTTGACAGGATCACCTAGAATTTCATAGGCTTCACTAATCTGCTGAAACTTTACCTTGGCGTTCTCGTTTCCAGGGTTGCGATCAGGATGCCACTGCATGGCTTGGGCTCTGTAGGCTTTTTTGATGTCTTCTGCAGAAGCTTGTGGGCTTACACCCAGTATTTCATAATAGTTTGGCATGTTATAATTGTAACTGTCTATACTGTGTTGTCAACTCCAACTCTGCGGGAATTGTGTTTTTATAAATATTGGAATGTGTTCGGAGACCATGATGAATTCAGATATTGTTACTGCTGTACTGGACTATTTGCGTGATACTAAAATTGCACGGATTCTTTTACATGCGATTATCACAGGGTTTTTGTGCATAATATTGAGTTTTTGTTACGTTATTGCATTTCATTTTACCAACCTGTTGAGCATTTATACAGAAGCACATGATATTCGCAACTTTGGCAACAACTTGCATGGCAACATGAAAGCCGAAGAACAACTGGAAGTCATACTCAAAAAGACATTGTCAGATGCACATGCAAACAGAGCCTATTTTTACAGATATCACAATGGCTTGGCTGCCATTAGCAGTGTGCCGTTTTATTTTCAAAGCATGATGTTCGAAGTGATCAGTCCCGGTATGCCTCGCATCATTGCGTTTGAGCAACGACTTCCAGCCGGCATGACGCCAAATGTTAATGCTGCATTCGTGCAAAACAAGTGCCTCACTGCCAGCGGATTGGATGACCCTGCACACGCAATGAATTTCATGTTTCAATCCCATGGTGCTCGTGCTGTGGTGAGATGCCCAGTCTACATGGATTCCGGAGATTTGTTTGGGTTCGTGGGTATAGAATACAACGAACCAGCTTCACAAGTATCAGTGACTGTTCGTCAATCAGTGGAACTAGCTGCTCGAGAAGTCTCGGCTCTTTATAACAATCTCAAACATTGATTTGACTATCGTCACCAAAAATCATTAATATTGACCGATTTGTGGGGAGATCCAAATGAAAATCAGTGTCTATGCTGCGTGCAAGAATGAAATTGATAACATTGACGCTTGGTATGAGAGCTGCAAGCAGGCTGATGTCATATGCGTTGCGGATACTGGTAGTACAGACGGCAGTGTGGAACGCCTGAGAGAGTTGGGTGTCACGGTGAACTGCATTGTGATCACGCCCTGGAGGTTCGATGACGCATTTAACATGGCCATGTATAGCCTGCCAGCCGATGTGGACATGTGCATACGCTTGGATCTAGACGAGCGCCTGGATACAAACTGGCGGCAAGCTCTTGAAAAGGCATGGAGCCCTGAACACAATCAAGTGAGATACACGTATGTATGGAACTGGAATGCCGACGGCACGCCGGGATTGACTTGGTATGGAGATCGCATACACAGCAGATCGGGTTGGAGGTGGAGGGGTGCTACTCACGAAGGATTGTGCAGCAGAACAGACAAAAACTCAGCAGCTTGGACTGATGAGCTTCGCATTCTACATTATGCCAAATACAAGGACAAGAGCAATGACTTGCCGTTGTTGCAGGAAGCACTGAGAGAAAATCCCGACGATGCCCGACTCACCGCATATCTGGGTCGAGAATACATGTATCAGGGCATGCCCCGAGAATCAGCTGAGACCTACAAGAAGTTTCTCACCATGAGCAATGACATGATGGAACGATGCCAAGCCATGGTAAATCTCAGCAATGTAGATCCTGAAAACAAAGTATATTGGCTCAAAACTGCCTGTCAGGAAAGCCCCTACCACCGAGAACCGCGTGTAGAGCTGGCGCAATATTATCACAACACTGCAAACTGGCATGAATGTTGGCGCTGGAGTCAGTTGGCACTGGGTTTGACAAACAAACCGGGAGATTATACCAGTACCGCAGAAGCGTGGGGCTGGAAGCCCCACGATCTGGCCAGTTTGAGCGCCTGGAATCTCAAAATGTATCGTGAGTCACTGGATCATGCTGGCAAGGCATTAGCTCTAAGTCCCAGCGATCAAAGGCTGCAAAGCAACTGGCGTGTTGTCAAGGACTTTTATGATCGAGAAATAGCAGAACGGGGCCCTGAATCAGGGCCCCTGAACCCTGCTTAGATGCGGCTGCGGCGCGAAGCGCGGCGGCATTCGTCTTCCGTAAAGCCCACGTAAATATTCACCCAACGCTGGGGAATAGGCAACCCGCTCTTGCGGTAATAGTCCAGGTCTGCATCGGGGTCATCAACTTGACTCCACACATTCCACTTGCCATCAAACTTACGCTGCACAATCTCATGCTTCTTTTCCATGTCTTGTTTTTCCTATATAAGACAAGGTTGACTAACATCTTGTGATGTTAGGCTGGGCAACATGCCCACACTCATTATAGCAGATCTAGCACTATTGTCAAGCCCTAGTCCACCATTCCTCCCAGGGGAAAACAACCCAGCGGGGATCTTCCGCCTTGTTGATTTCCATACCGGAATAATCGCTGATTTCCTGGCTGGCCAGGTTGTTAACAACACTGGCGAAACGCACGGTGCTGTGCCAGGGGAATGCACAATGGGTCAACACACCCGAGACGCTCAGTTCCCAATCTGTGCGAATCCAGGCAAAAGTAGCACCGCTGTCATTTATATCATCTACAATCAAGGTATTGAGGCCACTCAGGGCGTCTTCGGGCAGCCAGCAGTTGCTTTCCGTGGCTCCACCATCACGCAGGCTCACATCCAAACTCACCATGGGTACTCCAAACCAGTGACTGATCAGCACGGCCGGGGTCAACCCTCCGCGTCCTATACCCACAATGCGTTGTGGCTGCCAGCCACTGCGCTCAATATCACGACACATCTTCAATGTGAGTCTCTTGAGTTCTTGATCATCAATGTAAATTTTGCGCATGCAGGTTCTCCTATTTCTTCGGGTTATAGCTGATAACACACAGCAAGGTCAATTACATCCAGCCCAGAGCTGCACACATTGCACCAGCCACTACCGCATGCGCAGTGCTGACATTCATACTGCGGATCACTCCCCTCTGGGGAATGCTTACCACAGTGCCAAATGGGTCTTGCAAAATGTTGTTGGGGATTCCGCCAGTTTCATTGCCCATTACCAGGCAAATTTCATATCCCAGCCGCACTGCGTCTTCTTTCACACGGTGCCAATTGATCTGGGATAGCGGATACCCGCCGGTTTCCACAAACACAGGAATCCAACGACGCTCATGAACCATGTTGTAGAATGCGGTGCGATCCACTGCAAGCTCGTCCTGCATGCCTTCCACTTGATCCACTTGGATATAGTTGGCTGACCCTACTAAACCGCGGCGATCAAATCTACGTCGACCAAAGATCGTCACACTGGCAGCACCCAGACAATGGCTGGTGCGGATCATTGTCCCCACGTTTAAATCTCCGGTAACATTGATGAAACAACTGTGCCAGGGTAGACGATCTTGCCGACTTACTTCTTGCAATTCCTGTACAGACAAGTGCTTGAGATGATCATGCACATTGCGATCACTGTGGCCCGCTGCAATGGCAGCGTCTCTATGCTCAGTAAGGTTGAATGTCTGTGTCATGTGGCCAACTTAGCATGGCCCAGCCTGAGTGTCAAGACTCTTTTAGGACCCTATATTCTGAGCCACGCTGCACAACAATGCCATGTTCATACATGTAAACTTGGTATTGGTGACCCAACAACTTGCGCAGAGCTTGCACGTTGAGGCTTTCTTCCAAGTTCAGCTTGCCAAAATCCTCGACTTGGCCTGCTGTGGCATAGGCACGAGTCACATCGCCACTGCGAAAAACAATTTGGTTTTCTGATACAACAACGCGATCAATGTCGGCTTGGCTCCAGAATATATTTTCAGCCACTGGCTGTGGCGCTGGTGTCTGGGCACTGAGTTTTTGAGGTTCTGATTGTGCTTGAGCCACAACGTCCTTGACAGGATCTGTATCATCTTCGGGATCAGGCGGGATCAATGCAGGATTTAGTATCACGAATTGTTTAACCAAATCCACGCTGTAGTGGACTATGTCAGCATGGTTCCAGGCTTTCAGCTGCCACTTGTTGTGGGCAACGTTTCCCACTTGATTTATAATGTCGTCCAGAATCTCAGGAAAATCCCGGTTGCGGCTGAATTCCACAAACACCACATAATAACCTTCGGTGCTGGGAGCAGGGCTAACTTCAGTATCCAAGATATCCAAATTGCTGCCTTCAATAAAGCGCATGAGGTCTTCTGCAGGCTGCTTGTCAGTGCAATAGAATGCCACCACAATGGCTCGACGGTTGTCGATTTTACTGGAGAACTCATCCACTGATATCAAGGGGAGAACCAGGTGATCCAAATCCCCGGGTTGTAGACTTTCGTTTATCATATTTTGAGTTCCTCTTCACCGCCAGGCTCAACTTCACTTGGTGCCACTTGGTTGTCCTGTCCCTGTTGCGGATCAGCATCCAGTTCCTGGGGCTTGGCTGTTTCCAAGGTGTCACCGTCGATTTCTTCGTCGTATAGATCCATTACTTCGGTGTCCACATTGCTGACAAATCTGCGGGGAATACTCATTTTGACCAACCAAACTGGCACTTTGCGGATCTTGGGTTTTTTTGTGCCTGGTTGGTAATCGCTGGGCGTTTTGACTTCCACACTCTCATTCTCAGAGCTTTTTTCAAACTCAATTCTGGTCCCCTGGGCCAAGAGGCGGCGAGCTGCTCGGGGATCTGGCATCTTTTCATGAGACCATTTGAATGTGACATTGACCCAGTATTTTTTAACGTAGGGTCCTGCCACCAGCTCGCCGTGTATCCAGTTGGCGAATGCATAGATGTTGTTGCTATCAAGGTAGTCTTCGACATCTATCATGAGATCAACAAGCGACTCGTTGTCGTTGAGTTTCTTGATTATGCTGTTACTGTCATTATGTGTGGGCATCCGTTATTTATAGCGGAACCCTGGAAGAACTAAGGCGCATTGCGCCTTAGTTCGTCATATCTTATGTTATTGATAGAAATTCAAAATTGTCTCGATCATGGGATGCCGTTCCACGTCCTTCTTGGCAAAATTGCAAGTTGCTATACCTGCCGTGGGTTGTAACCTATCGAGGAAATCTTTCAATCCGTTTTCTTCAAATCCACGATCATGCTGTTCCATGTCGCCTGTCACTACAATTCGACTCCCTGTTCCGATACGGGTCAACAACATTTTCATTTGAGAACCAGTGGTGTTCTGACACTCATCTGCTATAATAAACGAGTTTCGAAACGTTCTTCCGCGCATATATGCCAGGGGTGCAATTTCAATCAAATTATTTTCAATCATGGTCAATACTTGTTTTTTACTATAATATTCATAGAAATAATCAAGTATTGGTAATACCCATGGTTGCATTTTATCAATCAATGATCCAGGAAGGAATCCGTGTTGTTCATCAACACTGACTGCTGGCCGTGTAATAATGATTTTATCAATTGAATTTTCTTTTAGCATTTTCACTGCGGACAATGTTGCAAACATTGTCTTGCCAGTCCCGGCGGGGCCAGTTGCAACAACCACTGATATGTCAGGGTTCCTTAGTGCGTCTATGTATTTTTCTTGTGCCCTATTTCTGGGCAATAGCACTACATTTTTTTGTAACGGTTTTTTATAGTCTTTGATGTCTATGATGTTTTCGGAAGTTGGATTGTTGTTATCTCTACGGCGTGTTTGCACGCGACTTCTTTGACGTCCCAAAGGCTACCTCCTGGTTGGGGTTTCAGTGATATTTAGCAGCAGCCAGGGAAACTGAAGACGCAGTCTATGCCTATAAATACATTAATCAAACTTGTGAGTATTCAATGACCAGCTCAATGGACCCCAACAACATCAACCCAAATGTTCCTGTCAGTGATCAAGACAACAACAGTCAGGATCTAAGAGACAACTTCTCCAATATACAAGAGAATCTTGTGCAAGCTGCCAGTGAAATCGGAAACCTGCAAGATAAATCTCTGGGTCTCACTGGTCCAGTTTACTCACCCGCGTTGTCTGCCTTGGGATCTGATACCAACAGCTTGATTCTCACAACACAGTTTGCAACAAGTAACGACAGCTATGTGCTGAGCTTTCCAGGAACCAGTGCTGTTCGCATTCCAGCAGGCAGCACAAGTCAACGACCAGCTAGTGCGGCTGCCGGCATGGTTCGTTACAACACCAACCTCAACTATCTGGAATACTATGATGCGGCCATCAATCAATGGCAAGCAGTGGGAGTTCCAGGACCAACTGGAGTAACTGGACCCAGTGGCGGTCCTCCAGGACCACAGGGTGCAACTGGTGAGCAAGGATACATGGGTCTACAAGGACCCATGGGCATTCCCGGTGTTCCGGGACCAACTGGTCCTACTGGGCCCACAGGTCCAACTGGGCCCACAGGTCCAACTGGGCCCACTGGTCCCACAGGTCCCACAGGACCAGGCAAGCCTGCTGAACCCAATGCCAGCGTGCAGTTCAACAACAACGGCAGCTTTGGTGGCAGCAACTTGATGACGTGGGATGGCACCACGCTGAATACCAATGCGTTGAGAAGCCAAAACACAGTAATCGCCAACGACATTATCCGCAATGCCATGCTGGGTGGTGATCTGCGCTTGCAAGGTGGCAGTGGAGGACAAGTACGAGTAGAAGGTGACTTGGTTATAACAGGCAAAACCCTGGGCGCATTTCCCGAGGTCACAGGCGTTTTGTATGTCACCATGGATGGTGACGACCTCAATGAGGGGTTGACCCTGGATCGTGCCAAAAAGACCATTGCCAGCGCTTGCGCGGCGGCAGCCAACAAGATCCGATATCAAGGTTGGACTTATGCAACCATTTTTGTGCGTGCAGGCACATATTACGAACCCAACCCTGTGACAGTTCACAGTGGCATCACAGTTTTTGGTGATAACTTGCGTTCAGTCACTGTTATTCCTCGCAACCCCACACAGGACATCTTCTGGTGCAACCCCAAAACATACCTATATGGCATGACGTTCCGCGGCCATGTGCATCCTGCTGCTGTGGTGGCTTTCCCGGAAAATGGAACCAGCGTGATACACGACCTGCATGACTGGGCATCACCATATGTGCAAAACTGCTCCAGCATCACTGTGGGTAGTTACGATGGCACTGGTGGTCAGAAGCTGTTTAATATCACAGCAGGCAGCAATGTAATCACAAGCACAGACACCACAGGGCTGTTTATAGGACAACAGGTGACAGGTAATGATTTGTTACCAGGTACAGTTGTTGCTGGCATCAATCCCGGCGTCAGTGTGACACTGAGCACATATGCCTTGGCTAGTGTTCTGGATGAACAACTGGACTTTGAACTGGGCATTGATCAAGAAGCAGGTTCCGGCATGATTGTCGACGGCCTGCGCGGACGCAAGTTAAGCGATCCCGATCCCGGCGGTGTGATAATTCAAAGCATAAACGCTGTGGTTAACTCCCACACATTAACAGTGTATAACGATGTCATAGCAGGGGGCAGCAATCTCAGTGCCAGCTTTGACAGTTACAACTGGTACTTGCAGAGTGGATCTGTGGGAACACCCAGCAATGTGGTGTCGATCACCAGCACCATGATTGGTGGCGTTGCCGCGTGGCAGATACAACTGGCCGATGACATCTTGGGCACACAGACTGTGGCACAGTTCGATCAAATTGTGGACGACAGCACTGTGATTGTGTTGGACAGCACTGCTCCGGGATTGGGTAGCGGCGTAAACCAAATATCTCCCAACTGGTCTATCACAGACGTCAACCTGGACGCAGCAGCTACATTGTTGATAGCCAACAAAAAGTTCTTCCAGCAGCAAATCACTGCCTATATTGACACCAACTTCCCTTGGGTCACATATAACCAAGCCGCCAGCTACCGAGACATTGGATTGATTACCGACTGCATCACCGAAGACATGTTGCAGGGCAGCAGAGACCGCACAACACAAGCGGCCAACTTCTATTGGAATGCCGGCACAAGCGTGATCCCTGGCGCGGTGGGCGAAGCATGTGTTTATGCATGGGATTGGTTGCGCCAGCTGATGTTGAAAGTCATTAACAACGAAGTTGCGGATCAACTCTACACCAGCACTTGGGTCACTGCAAATCATGGGCCAGTTGTGTCGCAAATCACATACCCTGCATTGACAGGCGGCAGCATTGGCAGCACCAGCATCACAACCAACATTGATCACTTGATTCAAGTGGTCAAAAACGGAGTAGGCACCAATGGATTCGCACAAGCGGCAAATTTGATTGAGCTCAACAGAGCATTCATACAGCGCAGCACCACAGCATGGATTGCACAGGCATTCCCAGGTTTTGTTTACAACGTGGACATATGCGAACGCGATGTGGGATACATTGTGGACGCAGTGGCAAGCGACATTCGCGGCGGAGGGTATGCACACAGTGTGGCAAGTGGGCGTGCATATTTTGCCGGCAATGCCAGCTTAATTGCCGGTGAAGAGTTTGAAACCACACAAGCGTTGCGATATACTGAGTATTTGGTTGCACAGGTAATCTACAATATTGCTGTTCCTGACATATTGCAAACCACATATCCACAGCAGTTCGATAATACTCAACCTCTGGGTGGAGTTGCACAGGCTGTGGTAAATGAAGCATTTGATGTCATCTGCAATATTGTGCTCAAAGGGCCCAGCATCAAACCCACAGCTGGTACCATCAATGCCGGCATGGGCACAGCTTACAGCCTGATACAAAAGAACAAGGCATTCATCCAAGAGCAAGTTCAACTTTATATTGCCTCTGTTTATCCCAGCTTTCAATACAACGTGGAACTCTGTAACCGCGATGTGGGATTGATTGTGGACTGTGTCAGCAGTGATGTTTACTGGGGTCAACACAACCGAGCATTTGATGCCGGAAATGGCTACTGGAGCGGTGTTGTGAATGTCGTGGCCAACGAAGTCATCCAAACTGTGGACAGCGTCAAATGGATCGGCGTCATGGCACAGAGCATTGCACAAAATCAGGCTCCACCCACAGTGTATTCAGGCGGCGTGCAAACGCAATACACAACCACAGGCACAGCAGGTGCGGTGGCCACCAACCGTATACAACAAGCTATTGATATCATTGTTAATATTATACAATATGGACCCAATGAACTGGCACCCAGTGTGGGCTTTGACAGCGCTAGAACTTTGTTGCAACAAAATAAAATGTTCATGGCACAGCAAGTAAATGCGTTGATCCACAGCAGCTCGTTTATATCAGCCCACCCAGGGTTCAACATCAGCAATGCAAATGCTGCCGTGTGCATGAGAGACGTGGGTTACATTGTGGATTGTGTGAGTCAAGATGTCATAACGGGCGGTCGAGCAGAAAGTGTGGCCGCAGGGCTGGCATATTTCAACGGCACACAAACATATTTGGTCAATGCAGACGAAGTAGCAGCCACAGCAGACGCAGTGTTGTATCTGGGCAGTATTGCCAACTTGATCGTTCAGAATATCACTGTGACACCCCTAGACGGCACAGTGACAGAACCGCAACACAGCGACGGTGGCAACTTGGTGCAGGGCAGTGATGCAGCACCGTTGATTGTGCAGAACCTCACATTGGTTAGCAACATTATCACAGGAGGCCACACGGCATCAAATGTGGCGGCGTTTATGGGCAATGCCAGCGTGGTATTGAACACCAACAAAAACTTTATCCAAGCCGAGGTAGCCAGCTGGGTCAACATCAATTATCCGGACTTTCCATACGACATCAGTTTGTGCATACGTGACAGTGGATATATCGTGGACGCGGTGGTAAATGACCTTGCCGCAGGCGGCATAATCACCAACAGTATCAGTGCTGGACGTGCATATTGGAATGGCACACAAAGCAAGATAGCTGGTCAGGAAACACAAACTACCGGAGCAATTGAATACGCACAGAGTTTGGCACTGGCGATCATCAACAACGTGGCAGTGACTACCACACAGACTTTTGTTGCACAAACCTTTGAACCTGCTTTGGCTGATGCTGCACTGGCAGTGCCACAAGTCAACAACAGTTTCAACACCATGATCAACTTGCTTGACCACGGCGCCTATACTCAAACACTGCTGCCCAAACCATACCGAGATGCCAGCTTGTTGATTCAAGACAACATCACTTGGATGCAAGCCAAGACAAATGCATACATTCACAGCAGCGACTTCAGCACCTGGTTCCCCGGCGTAATCAACAGCAATGTAGCAGCCAAATGCACACGAGACACTGCATTTATTGCACAAGCTGTGGCGGCCGACTTGACGACAGGCAGCGACGAACAAAGCCGCCAAGCTGGCCAAAGCTATTGGAACGGTGTCACAAGTGTGTTGCCAGTCAATCAGCGTGCGCCCACTGCCAATGTGATTGGTTACCTCAGCTCTCTCATGGTGCAAGTAGTTCAGAATGAAGTAGTAAGCGATCCTTACACAGTTGTTCCTCCACAGATCACAAACATCAACCTCAATGGCACTGGTGCAGTGGATGCAGTGACAGATAACATGAGCATCATAGTGGACATCATCTCAAATGGCGGTGTCAATCAGCGTCCGCTGTATATTGGCACTGGCAGAACCAAGGTCACAAGCATTACGCCCACAACTGTGGACAACCAAGCAGCTTGGGAGATACGATTTGCCGAAGCACTGGGCGGAAACTACTGGGGTGCGGCAAAGTTTGTCAGTTATCCGGGTCCGTTTAACTTTGTCACCAAAGCCAGCGTTTTGCCGTATCAGGGCCAGGGTTTGAACAGCATGGTTTTGGATGCATTTACACAATATAACCAAATCAGCCGTCACGGGCTCAGTGCCGGCGGCAAGGGCATTGTGGTTCGCAATGGTGGATATGCACAGTTGGTGAGTATATTTGAGATCTGCTGCAACATCGGCGTGTTGACAGAGACCGGCGGTTACTGTTCCATTACCAACAGCAACACAGACTTTGGCAACTATGGTCTGTGGGCCGACGGTGTAAGTGATCTTCAATATACAACCACGATAACTGGATACGACTACCTCACAGGCAACATGGCCATTGCAGGATTGCCCGAATACCCTGCGGGCAGTGGACTACACAAACGTCCATATGTGGGGCAAGTTGTAACGATAAGCAAATACCTAACAGACTTTGGGTATACTGCCACAGAATTCTACACACTAACAAGCATCAACATCACATATGGCGGCAGTGGTTACACAAGTGTTCCCAAAATTAATATTCAGTCTCCCAGCAACGTAACAGGCGGTGTCAAGGCCCAGGCTGTGGCAAGAATCGCCGGTGGAGTTGTAGTGGCCATTGATTTGTTGGTAAGCGGCACCATGTTCACCCATCAGCAAATAAACACACCGGGATTCATCACCATAGATGCTCCCACAGGCAGTGGCACCACAGCAACTGCGCAGGCAGTGGCTGATATTATCTATTACGATATACTCACAGCCTCTGATCCCATTGGCAGCACCAGCATCATCACAGTGGACCAACGTTTGCCATTTACTCCAGATTCCGGAACGAGTGTGATTAACTTCTACCAAGTGAGCCGAATTATCAGCAGCAGCCATTGCTTGGAGTATGTGGGATCTGGCACAGACATTGGCAAATGCATTCCAGCACGCGGTGGTGTTCCTGACCAAACCAAGGAAGTGATAATGACAACTGGCGGCAGAGTGGCATATACCAGCACCGATCACTTGGGTAACTTCCGCATTGGTCCCGAGCTGGTAATCAACCAAAACACAGGAACATTGAGCGGCAGAACCTTCCAGAAGAGCCTGTTTGCCATCATGACACCATATATACTTGCAATCGAATAAAGGACAACACCCATGGCCGGCATACCCTTAAATACCTTTAAAACTGTGACTTTTCCATCAGCATCCAACCCCACATTTGATACCAGCGAGAAGGTGGTTTATGTGGCCAGCACGGGTATCACCAGCATTGTGCTCAGCGCCCAAGTGGCCACAGTGGGGAACAGCGCAAGCACAGTGACATTCAAACACTATCGTCCAGGTCCGCTCAGTACTGGACCAGCAGTGGGGTCCGCACCCGACACCGTGCATGACACATTCACTGTCATCTTGAACAATGCCACAGTGCCTCCCAATGATGCACTGATATTGTTGGGTGGCAAGCTGGTGCTGGAAACATTTGACTACATCACACTCGCAGCAGGGGACAACACACTCAACCTAAACTTTGTTGCCAGCATTTTGGAAACAGCCAATCAATAATAGCAGCCACGTCTGGAACCAAGTGCAATAGCTCGCATCAATCTTTCGCGGGCTTGCACGGCCAAGGACTAAATATCCTATGAACATCACGAGAGTATCAGTATGACCAGATTGATTAGTGGCCGCGTAATAACGACACCTCCATCAAATGTAACCGACGATCGTTACACCTATCTTAGCCCACAACAGGCTGAACCCAACCTTGGTCTGCCCACGGGCCCCAAGTTGACCGGCGTTCTGGGTCCCAATGATGCCATATTGATGACCACTCAAGCTGGCGTGAGATATTGGGTACATGTACAAAACGGTGTCACAGGCCCAACTGGTCCCAGCGGTGGTCCTCCAGGACCCACTGGCCCAACCGGATCCCCAGGTGGCGCAACTGGTGCCACTGGCCACACTGGACCCACAGGCGTAACAGGAGTAACAGGCGCGCGAGGCGCATCCGGCGTAACTGGTCCCACTGGCCCTACTGGTCCCACCGGTGCAACTGGACCCACTGGCCAGACTGGTGCTGCTGGTGCAACAGGTGCAACAGGTGTCACAGGTCACACTGGTCCCACTGGCCCCACAGGTGTAACTGGCCCCACTGGCCCCACTGGTGCCACTGGCCTTCGCGGAGCAACAGGTGCCACAGGTCCCACAGGCATAACAGGTCAAGTGGGGTCAACCGGCCCAGCTGGTGATATTGGTTCCACTGGCCCAACTGGCCCAACTGGCATGAGCGGTCCCACAGGTGCCAGTGGTGTGACTGGTCCCACAGGTCCAACTGGTCTCACAGGTCCAACTGGTGCAACAGGTCCCACTGGTGCAACAGGTCCCACTGGCGTTACTGGTCCCACTGGCGTTACTGGCCCCACGGGATTGACAGGCCCTGCAGGTGCATCTGGATTGAGCTCCGCTGTGCCCACTCAGGTTCGTGAGTCTGTGCTCAACGACTCGGGTTTGAGTGTTCAAAAGTTCCTCGCACAGAACTGGACACAGAGCACAGAATCTATATTCTCAGGCGGCAGCATTTACAAAGTGGCATACGGAGCCGGCGTATTTGTTGCTGTGGGAAACAGTGGATCATATGCTCGCACCGCATATAGTTACGATGGTGCATCATGGACACAAACACCGGCTGGACCATTGGGTGGTGCAAATACCTATGTCGTGGGATTGGTGTATGCACAGGGCAGATTTGTTGCGATAAACAACAACGGAACTATTGCCCTCAGCACAGACGGTATCACATGGTCGAACTCGGGAGTCACAACTCCAGGGCTGTCTCCAACCTACTTGGCCAACTCAGACAGTCCTGGATTTGGCATTGCATATGGCAATGGAATCTGGGTTGCTGTGGGATCCACGACCAACAGCCCATACACCACAGATTATCCTTTTACTTGGTCCAGCACTGATGGATTAGCATGGACCAGTGTGGCCACCCCAGCATTGGGTGCTGGTGTTGCCATTTATAACGTAACATACGGCGACGGGGTGTTTGTTGCAGTGGGCGGAAAATCCACCAATGCCAATCACATTTCAACCAGCACCGACGGTTCAACATGGACGCTGAGAACCACACCATTGACTGCAAATGCTCACTACACAGTGGCGTATGGCAATAGCACATACCTCATAGGTACAGACACTGTGTTGTTGCGCAGCACTGATGGTATAAGCTGGGCCACAGTGTCCAGCAGTCCACAAAATACACAAGGCATTGCATATGGCAACGGTGTGTGGTTGTCGGGATATGTCAACGCACCAACTGATTATGGATTGGTTGCCAGCAGCACTGACGGTGTCAACTGGAACGCAGGCATCTTGAACATAAACAGTGGTCGCATTGCGGGTATATGTTATGGCAACGGATTGTTTGTGGTAACTAACCGCGCATATGACAGCGGCAACAATGCACCTCCAGGTGGCGCAGCGTATGTGTCCCAAGACATAGCTTCACTTATCAACAGCACACTGTTTGACGGCGGCACAATACACAAAGCATTGATCATTGCCAACAGCACTGCCACAACCAGCAGCACAACCGGGGCGTTGGTTGTTCAGGGCGGTGTGGGTATAGGTGGTGGGCTGGTTTTGAATGGCAATGTAGCCAACCCTCTTCTGGGTAACATTTATATAGGCACTGTGGATCCCAAGATCGGCACTGGTGGTGCTGATATAACATTTGATGGCGGTGGCGATGGGTTGTTTTTCTTCACCAACAGCAGCAACATAGCCAATGGTGCAACAAGATTTTACTCACTATTTGTAGACAATGCCGGGGTTCATACATATCCACTGCTGGCCATCAACAACACAGGCAACGTGGGTATAGGCACAGATAATCCGCAAGCCCAGCTGGATGTTGCACAAGGCGCTTTGAGAATCGGCACAGATGCCGGCAATGCATACACCATATCAACAGGAACCATTGGCTCACCCATTTCTGATGGCAGAATCATAATATCCGCCAGCAAAAATGGCCAGAACGTCACAGGAAGATTGTGGTTGGATGGCAGCGCAACTGGCAACAACATCAGCAGTGGCATAAGCGTTGGCAATAATGGCAATGAACATGCATTCTTTGGATCACTGTATTCCAATGCTTACCCCACTGTGGGTAGCATGGCAGTGGGCACACATGTTTACCAGGGTGCATACTATTTGGTGCAGATGGAGAAACAAGCCCAGGATTCCAATGTAACTGTGGGGACATTTACTCCGTTCGCCATTGTTGGCTATGGCAATGGCAATGTGAGAACAACAGGATTTGTGGGTATTGGAACAGCCAACCCACAATACAATTTACATGTGGAAGGTACATCATATAGCAGAGGTGTAATAGTCAACAACCCCAACCCTGGGCTGGGAAACATATACATTGGCGCTGGCACATTTGATGGCACATGGCCTGCACTGCCGGGAACTGCTCACGATTTCAGTTATGATGGCGGCGATAATGGCGTATTTAATTTCCAAAATCTCAGTAACAATATAAATGCCAGCACAAACTTCGTCTCAAATGCCAATACGGTAACATTTACCATCTCCAACTCGGGGAATGTAACCATTTGGGGAAAAACTATAATGCAAGATGCTGGCAATGTTAGTATCTTGGGAGGCACAAGCGGAGAAGTATTGACTACAGATGGTGCTGGCAACCTTTACTGGGGAGCAGGCGGTGGGGGTGGCGGTGGCGCAACTGGACCCACCGGGGCTACAGGCCCCACTGGCATGACTGGTCCCACTGGCATGACTGGTCCCACTGGCATGACTGGTCCCACAGGTGCAACAGGTGCCACAGGTGCAAGCGGATTTAGAGGATTGGATGGCTCCACAGGTGCAACTGGTCCCACTGGTGCAACAGGATTAACCGGACCCACTGGCATGACTGGTGCAAGCGGCACTGGTGGTAGTCAGGGTGTCACTGGGCCAACTGGTGCAACAGGATTAACCGGACCCACTGGACCAACTGGCATGACTGGTGCAAGTGGCGCTGGTGGTAGTCAGGGGGTCACCGGACCAACAGGACCCACTGGTGCAACTGGACCCACTGGCATGACTGGTGCAAGTGGCACAGGTGGCGGTCAAGGTGCCACGGGACCCACTGG
>Ga0214164_1000655_pt1 | contig 22305 bp, 20 predicted proteins | sample TroBogepilimnion_13_FD_153003 | JGI IMG/M metagenome (GOLD analysis project Ga0214164, IMG submission 153003) | Freshwater microbial communities from Trout Bog Lake, WI - Practice 03JUN2009 epilimnion v4 | ecosystem: Environmental > Aquatic > Freshwater > Lake > Epilimnion/Euphotic zone ...
CTTCGCTCCTTCGGTGAAAAACGTCTCAGAACCGTCTTTTACCGAGCCGAAGGGGTGGCTGCCCACCTCAGAATTTACAGCACTTTACGGACGCAACCAGTTTCTGAGCGGGTGTCATTCCGCCAATGCCCATGTTGGGGCGTTCGTTGTTGTAAGTCCAGAGCCATTGTGTTGCGTGATGCTGTGCCTCCTCGATGCTTCGATAATGTATTGATCCAGCCATTCATGCCTGACCGTTCTGTTATATCGCGCCGCATACGCATTCTGTTGCGGCTTACCCGGTTGGATTTTCTGGATTGGGATGTCGTGTTTTTCAGCCCACTCCAAAAGCTTGTCACTGATATAGTCGGGTCCGTTATCATCCCCTTCGCTTTCCAGTCGCCCCCGCCACTAGATGAGCGCGTTTAAATTCCGGCTGACCCACTCGGCTGGCAATGAGCAGGTTATCTCGATGCGAAGACCCTCGCGACGGTGACGTGTGTTGTCTCGTCGGTTCATGATGATCCTAGGCAAAACAGGGCGGCGTTTAATTTTCTCATCGTTCAAACAATTTCATGTAATAATACAAGCTGCATAAAATAAAATATCGGCGGTCTATAATATTGCTTTCAGTTGAAACGGAATGAGTTCAACGTATTTAGCGACGACGTTAAAAAAATTAATTGGGGTTTTGCTTTTACAAGCAGAGGCTGGAGTATTTTTTGATCGATACCTTAAACGAACTCGATGCACTGATCGTATCTGAAAGTCAGTTTATTTATATCGATTCACTTGAAGAGCGGCGTCTGCTTGATCATTTTCATGACCTTGCTAAAGAAGGCACGATGGCCGTTTCGACATGGACCGCAGCACAAGGGCTGTGCGATCTGCGGACAGGAACCACTCAATGGCTGACGACCGAACTCGCCGATGCGCTTCGGGTGATCAAGCAACAGCAGAGCGGGGTTTATGTCCTTTTCGATGTGAAATCCTTCTTGGCGCAGGCGGTCATCGAGCGACTGTTGAAGGAAATAGCCTACGATCCACTTCATCCAACCCGAACCGTGATCCTTTTAGGCTATGGGCTTGAGTTACCAAACGAATTGAAGCACATGGCGGTGAATTTTATCCCATCCTTGCCCGATCCGGATGTCGTGCATGAGATTTATTATGAGGAAGTATATCGCTGGTTGAGCCAGAAGCGCGGTCGGAAATTTTTCAAACCCGGACCGATGGAAGATAAGCTCATGAAGTCGCTCGCGGGCTTGTCCGAGGAGGACGTTCGACGGGCTCTCATTATGGCTATTCGGGATGACGGGCGCATCACGGATGCCGACCTTTTGCGTATCGAAGCTTTTAAGAAGGAAAATATTGGCAAGCAAGGGCTGATCGACTTTATCGCGGACCCGGGTGATTTTGCATCGGTGGCGGGCCTTGATCATCTTAAATCTTGGCTAAAACTCAGAAAAAAAACCTTTCTCGGCGAAGATGCGGGACTTTCAATTGATCCACCGAAAGGCATTCTGCTTTTGGGAGTGCAAGGCTCGGGCAAAAGTCTGGCGGCAAAATCGGTGGCGGGCAGTTGGCAACTGCCGCTTATTCATCTCGATTTTGCAAGTCTGTATAATAAATGGGTTGGCGAGTCCGAACATAATTTGACGGAAGCCTTGCGGCAGGCAGAATCGCTTGCGCCTTGTGTCGTTTGGATTGATGAGATCGAGAAGGGGATTATCAACGACACGGCATCTGACAGTGATGGCGGACTGTCGCACCGCATTCTCGGAACCCTTTTGACGTGGATGTCGGAACGCAAAAGCCGCGTGTTTCTGGTGGCCACTGCCAATGACGTGACACGTCTGCCACCGGAATTGTTGCGCAAGGGTCGCTTCGACGAAATTTTCTTTGTCGATTTACCATCGCATCGGGCCCGAAAGGAGATTTTTACGATCCATTTGGCCAAGCGAAATCTCAAGCCAGATCATTTTCGGGTAGATGATCTGGCCGCCGCATCGGAAGGGTTTTCAGGTGCAGAGATCGAGCAGGCTATTATCGGCGGTATGTATATCGCGCTTGGTCAACAAGAAACTCCGACAACGGAGCATGTCATGCAAGAAATTGCCGGTACACGGCCGCTTTCGATTGTAATGGGCGAAAAAATTGCCCATCTGCGCCACTGGGCGGAAAACCGAACGGTACCAGCGGACTGAGCGGTCAGCGCCTTTTCTAACGGAATAGTCTGAACGTTAGCGAAGTCTAAAATTCAACCCTATTGCCGCAGCCTATGCCCTCCATCGTTGATTTAATGCGTATTTTGTAAAATGGAACTGTGTGCACTTGCCAAGCACGCCGTCCAAACGCCGTGTGGGAGGCGTTTATTATTCGCCTTCCGTGTCTATTTCAGGTCAGCGTAGCAGCAAAGTAAGGCCAAATTGGAGACAATGGGGCCCAGATTATACAGCCTCGTCTTACGACGCGCTTAATCTAACCAAACCGACGAAAGCAATCGCGCCCGACAAAGCTCGGCAACCGGAACGCCGCTATCCGCCTGTTTCAATATCCCAATAATCTGGGACTCGCTAAATCTGCTGATCTTCATATCGAATCTCCTCGTTTATTCTGCCGAGAAAATTCTACTTTTGAACCCTATTAATTTCAGGGGGGGATTACCCACCGTCCCTAAATTGGAAGCAGCGGAAGTATAACAGGTTCGGACACAATTGGAAGAACCGTCGAAGAAAAAAATAGCCGACCTACCGGAAAACGAATGGCTACGGATAAGACCTGAGATTGCAAGATTGATCGGAACGCCTGAGAGCGGAGGAACAAGTTCAAACATCAAAGATACTGAACTCAATTCTCCAAAACGATCGGAATTTTCAGGTAGGAAACGCCATTAGCATCGGGGCGAGGGAACTCTCCTGCCCTAATATTTACCTGAATCGAAGGCAGAAGAAGCGTCGGAGCAGATAGATTTGCGTCCCGTGCTTCACGCATGGTTACAAATTCATCCTCGCTGATACTGTCGTTAATGTGTGGGTTGTGAGCCCTTTCTTCGCCAACCGTTGTTTCCCAAGCGTAATAATCGCGACCCGGAGCCTTATAATCGTGACACATAAAAAGTCGCGTCTCAGAGGGTAGCGTTAAAAGCTTCTTTATTGAACGATAGAGTTCCCGCGCACTGCCGCCAGGAAAGTCAGCCCGGGCTGTCCCATAATCGGGCATAAACAGAGTGTCCCCGACAAATACCGCATCTCCAATCTTGTAAACAATGCATGCAGGAGTGTGTCCCGGCGTATGAATAATCTCGATATCAAGATCCCCCAACGAAATATGTTGGCCATCCTTGAACAAAAGATCAAATGCGCTCCCGTCATCGATAACGTCCACCGCATTGAATATCGGACGAAAAATCTTTTGAACTTTCCGAATATGCTCCCCAATCCCAACATTCGCACCCGTTTTAAGCTTAAGATAAGGCGCACCCGTCAAATGATCGGCATGGGCATGTGTTTCGAGAATAAGTTTGACCGAAACGCCAATTCCATCTGCCTTTTCAAGAACCAAATCCGCAGAGCGGGTGGAAGCTTTCCCCGAACGGTGATCGTAATTTAGAACGGGATCAATAATTGCCGCCTGCATTGTTGAAGAATCAACAATCAAGTAAGTTACGGTATTCGTGTCATTGTCGAAAAATGGGTAAATTTCAGGAACCGTTACCATTTTTTTCATTCCTACCGTTTTTCCCCATCGATGATTACTTTGTTGCCGTCATACCTATAATGGCAGACATGCCGCTATGAGCTGATCCTTCTCGGAGAACGCGCTCTTCTTCAATGATCACGAGATTGTTAAAATCAGAGAAATAGGATTGAAGAAGGTCACGCGTGTATAAATGGTCGAGGCTTTTTGGCCCGCCCGTTCCAAAATCAAGTTGCTTTGGCGTATATCCTTGAACGATCAGAAGCCCACCTTTTTTTAACGTGCTTCGTACACCTTCCCATTTCTTCACCCTATCGTCTGGCGAGCTAAATTGTGTGAAGATATCGATTACAACATCAAATGTATCGGCTGGATAATCCCATTCATGCACATCGGCTGTGTCGAATGTTACAATGACACCAAGCTCGTTGGCGAGCTTTATAGCTTTTGCTTGTGCGACAGGCGAAAATTCAAGCGAGACAACATCAAGCCCCTGTTTCGCGAGCCAAACACCATTTCGACCCTCACCATCCGCAATAGCCAATGCTTTACCGTCAACCGGCAAATGCGCCTTGCATGATGCGAGAAATTCACTTGGTTCTCTACCAAAGATGTAATCGGAAACCGCATAACGGCTTTCCCATCTCTCAAATTCGCTCATAAATGCTTGTCCCTCTATTTTAAAAGAAATTTAATGCCGTAACCAGCAATCCCCAGACCGATCACGCTTCCTGCCCAAAGTGCAAAAAACCAAATCAATTTGGATGTTAGAGTGACACTCCTATTTGGCTTTGGTATCAATTGGGTGGGAGAATGCTCTTTCAATGGTACCCTCCCACTGCATTCACTTTGCCTCGAAATACCCAGTAGGCGTAAGCGGTATAGGCCAAGATGACAGGTATCAGCACACTGGCACCCACCAGAAGAAAGCCAAGGCTGTTATCCGGTGCAGCGGCTTCCCAAATCGTAACGCTGTTTGGCACAATATAGGGATAAAAACTAACACCAAGGCCAATAAAGCTCAACGCAAATAGGCTCAAAGCGGCAAGGAACGGGGTAAGCTCCCAGCGGCGGTTAATCCCTAACAACAAAAATACGGTGGCAACCGCTACTAGCAGCGGAACCGGAACAGCCAACGCTATTTGAGGCCAAGCAAACCAGCGGTGCATGTAGCGTTCATTTAAAAAAGGGGTCCACAGACTAACGACACCGATTAATGCGACCGTCGCTGGCCCAGTCAATCTGGCCATCCGATAGCCAACGTCCTGCACATGTCCTTCCGCCTTCCAGATGAGCCACGTGGCTCCCAGCAAGGCATATCCAATCACAAGTGCGATGCCGGTTAGAATGCTAAATGGGGTCAGCCAATTCCACCAACCGCCCGCATAGGCCCGGCCTGTAACTGCAATACCTTGCACAAGCGCACCCAGAGCAATTCCTTGGGCAAAAGATGCGATTGTCGATCCGCCCGCAAAGGCCCAATCCCATAAAAACTGGCCGCGTTTGGTTTTCCAACGGAACTCAAAAGCCACCCCACGAAAGATTAATCCCAGCAGCATGATAATGATAGGAGCATATAAAGCTGGCATAATAATCGAGTAGGCCAACGGAAATACCGCAAACAATCCGCCACCGCCAAGAACGAGCCAAGTTTCATTGCCGTCCCAAACGGGTGCAACCGAGTTCATCATCTCGTCGCGATTTTTTTCACCTTTGACGAACGGAAACAAAATGCCAACGCCAAGATCAAATCCATCCAGCAGGACATAGGCGAGAACAGCAACGGCAATCAGCCCGGCCCAAATAAAAGGAAGATCTAAAATCATTTTCATTCTCCTTATTTGGCTGAGCTTAAAGCGCTAGACGATCCTAAGATGGGCGCAGGCATAATACCGCCCGCACGAATAGGCTCAGAGTGTGACAAATCATCCTGAAATGCTTCGGGTGGCTTGTTCATGAGGCGGGCAATATAAAATGCTCCCGCACCAAAAAGAGTAAAATAGACCAGAATGAAAGCGACGAGGGAAGAGCCAATCGCTGCAGCTTGGATAGGAGAAGCCGATTGAACCGTCGTTAGAAGGCCATAGATTGTGTAAGGCTGCCGACCAACTTCGGTTGTGATCCATCCGGCCAGCACGGCTACAAAGCCTGCTGGTCCCATTAAAACGGCGGCGCGGTGCATCCAAGGCTGTTCATAAAGCCGTCCGCGGAGACGGAGCACTAGGCTCCATAGACCGAGACCGAGCATCGCAAAGCCCAGCGCCACCATGATGCGGAAACTCCAGAAAACAATAGCAACCGGTGGACGCTGATCCTTCGGCCATTCATTCAACCCTCGTACTGTGCCATTCCAGTCATGTGTTAATATCAGAGCGCCCAGATGAGGTATCTCCACCTTGTAGTCTAAGCGTTGTTCCATTGAATTCGGGATACCGAAAAGAACAAGGGGCGTGCCTGGCTGGGTCTCGTAATCACCCTCCATTGCAGCAATTTTAGCGGGTTGGTACTCGACTGTATTAAGGCCATGGAAGTCCCCAGCCACTATCTGAATTGGCGCGACAATCGCCGCCATCCACATGGCCATCGAAAACATTATACGTGTGGCCTCATTTTTCCGATCTCGAAGCAGATGCAGTCCTCCAACGGCGCCTACGACAAAGGCTGTCGTTAAATAGGCTGCTAAAACCATATGAACTAAGCGGTAGGGAAAGGACGGGTTAAAGATAACAGCCAACCAATCGGTAGCCACAAACTGACCCGCTGCGTTAACGGCGTAACCTGCTGGTGTCTGCATCCAGCTACTAACTGCTAAAATCCAGAAAGCGGACATGAAGGTACCAAAGGCAACCATCAATGTAGCAAAGAAATGCAATTGACGGCCGACACGGTGGAGACCGAATAGCATGACACCAAGAAAGCCCGCTTCAAGAAAGAAGGCTGACAGGACTTCATAACCAAGAAGCGGGCCAATGACTGGACCCGCTTTATCGGAGAACACGCTCCAATTCGTTCCGAACTGATAGCTCATGACAATGCCCGAGACGACGCCCATGCCGAAAGCGACGGCAAAAATCTTTTTCCAATAATTAAAAAGATCAAGAAAGACCGAGCGTCCCGTGTACAGCCATAGTCCATCAAGTACCGCGAGATAGCTCGCTAGCCCGATTGAAAAGGCTGGAAAAATGATATGAAAACTGACGGTAAATGCAAACTGCATTCTGGCTAATGAGAGAGCGTCTAGGACAAACATGATCTAAATTCCTCAAATATACAATTAGGTAAACAAGCGTCTCGCGTCAGCGCTTCACCGCACCACCACGTGAAAGCCAGCCGCCTGTGCCGGGCGCGTAATGCACCACATCCGTTCGGCCTGCCGCCATGGCGGCTTGCAACGCGCGGGAGGAGCGTCCACCCGCCTGACAGACGAGGATCAGCGGCTTGCCGGTAGGCAGTTTGGTCGGATCAAACGATGACAGCGGATGGCTCTTGGCACCCGGAATATGGCCTGCGGCATATTCATTGGGCTCGCGGACATCAACGATGTGACACTCGCCGCTTTCAACCGCCTTCTGCATATCCTCATGCTCGATGGCAGGAACGCTCGACGAGCTGAACAAACGTGAAATGAGGCTCGTAATCGACATGATAATTTCTCCTGATTAAACGGTTTTTGGAGCAGAAAACTGCGTGTAGGCGTCAAGCGCATGGCTTGCATACATAGCGGAGGGACCTGCCCCCATATAGATCGCCATGCCCAGCGTCTCGGTAATTTCTTCACGCGTCGCACCGTGATCAACAGCAGCCTTTACATGAAAGGCGATGCAATCATCGCAGCGAACGGCGACGCCGATAGCTAGCGCGATAAGTTCTTTGGTCTTTGCATCCAGCGCACACGGTTGCAGCGCTGCTTGCGCCAAACCGGAAAAGGCTTTCATCACCTCAGGCGCTCCGCCACGCAAATCGCGTAAGCCTTTGGATAAGTCTTTGGTCCATTCGGGCCAGTCACGGCTTTCAGTGCTCATAAGCGTACTCCTTTACTCAATGACCGCGTGGCGAGATCGGTTGTTCATCATCCCGCAGCACCACATAGATGGCGGGAATAACAAGCACCGTCAGCGCCGTTGACGAGATCAAACCGAAGACCATCGAAATTGCGAGGCCTTGGAAGATCGGATCGGTGAGGATGAAGGCGGCACCGATTACCGCCGCCGCAGCGGTTAGAAAAATCGGCTTGAAACGCGTGGCACCCGCCTCAATCAGAGCATCGCGCAAATGCATGCCGCCTGCCCGCGCGTTGCGGATAAAATCGACCAGCAAAATCGAGTTACGCACAATGATGCCCGCTAACGCGATGAAGCCAATCATCGAGGTTGCGGTAAAAGCCGCACCCAACATCCAATGCCCGAGCATGATGCCAATCAACGTCAGCGGCACGGGCACAAGGATCACGAGCGGTAGTTTAAACGAGCCGAACTGCGCGACAACCAGCAGATAGATACCAAGAATGGCCACCATAAAAGCTGCACCCATATCGCGGAACGTGACATAGGTGACTTCCCATTCACCATCCCACAACAATGTTGGCTTGGTATCGTCGGTCGGCTGGCCGTGAAGGGCGATGGCAGGCATACCCTCTTTGCCCCAGTCGACCGATTGCATCGCCTTTTGCACTTCGAGCATGCCGTAGATCGGCGCTTCAAAACGGCCTGCAAGCTCGGCAGTTACCATCTCCGCCGGACGACCATTGTGACGGAAGATCGGATAGGATGAGAGCTCTTCTTTAACGGTCACGACATCACCCAATTCGACATTCGCGCCTTGGCGAACCGTGCCGCCTGCGGGCAAGGGCGTGGACAATATTTTCTCGCTCAACGACAAATCGTGCTTGGGTAGAGCCACCATAATATCAATTGGCTTTTGACCCTCGCGTTGCGAATAGCCAACTTTCACGCCACCAATCAGCGCGGCAATAGTGTCGTAAACAATACGTTCTTCAACGCCATGATATTCGAGCGCTTGCTGATCAATCGAGAAGCGTAAACGCGAACCTTGCGTGCCAAAACTGTCATCGGTGTCGACAACAAAATCGACCGCGTTGAACGCTTCGCGCAGCTTGGTGGCGAGCGCCCGGCGCGCGACATCATCCGGCCCATAAATTTCAGCCAGAAGTGTCGAGAGCACAGGCGGGCCGGGTGGCACTTCCACCACTTTCACCGAACTGTGCGGCGGAAGCAAAACACCCTTCAAGCGCTCGCGAATATCAAGCGCAATCACATGGCTCGCGCGCGCGCGCTCGCCTTTGGGCAAAAGATTGATTGCGATATCGCCTTGCTCCGGATTAGAGCGATAATAATAATGCCGCACCAGACCATTGAAATTAAACGGCGCACTTGTGCCTGCATATGCCTGCATCGAGACAAGCTCGGGTAGGTCTTTGAGGCGCATTGCAGCTTCCGTCAGCACCCGATCCGTCTCTTCCAAAGGCGTGCCGCGCGGCAGATCCAGCATCACTTGCACTTCGGATTTATTGTCGAAAGGTAGCAATTTCACGCGCACGCTTTGCGTCGCAAACAGGGCGCAGGCTGCAAGCGTCGCCACACCCACAATCGCTAAGAACCATTTCGACGCTCGGCGACCTTGCAGCAATGGCGTGGCGATACGGCGGTAGAAACGGCCCATCGCGCCGCCATCCTCAGCGTGCGTATGGCTATCGTGACCGGTCGTCTGCTTGCCGACCACTTTCATCAAAAGCCACGGCGTAATCGTCACCGCGACAAAGAACGAAAACAACATCGCCATCGACGCATTCGCCGGAATCGGGCTCATATAGGGCCCCATCATACCGCTCACAAACATCATTGGCAGGAGGGCTGCGACAATCGTCAGTGTTGCGACAATCGTTGGATTGCCCACTTCCGCCACAGCGTCGATAGCGCCTTCGATACGGCTGCGGTCATCGCGCATCGCCCAATGGCGCACGATATTTTCAACGACTACGATTGCATCATCAACCAGAATACCGATGGAGAAAATAAGCGCAAAAAGACTGACGCGGTTGATCGTGTAGCCCATCAACCAAGAAGCGAAGAGCGTGAGCAAAATTGTCATCGGGATGATGACCAGCACCACCACACCCTCACGCCAACCAATGGTCAGCGTGATGAGGATAACAATCGAAACGGTGGCGAGCGCCAGATGAAACAACAACTCATTGGCTTTTTCCGTTGCCGTCTCGCCGTAATTGCGGGTGATTTCAACTTCTACACCTGTTGGGATAATACGGCCCTTAACGGTCTCCAAACGTTTGACGATATCTTCGGCAACAACAACCGCATTCGCACCTTTGCGTTTGGCCAATGCAAGACTAACCACAGGGCGTTTGTCGAGCGAGCCATCGGCCGTCCGCGTTAGCGTCCAGCTCAAATGATCAGGGTCAGCGGCGCCGACCACGACATTAGCGACATCTTTAACGTAAACCGGTCGACCATCGCGCGTGGTCATCAAGAGCAAACCGATATCGGGTACGCCCTGCAAAGTCTGGCCAGCCAGCACCGGCATATCCTTACCACCCATGCGGAAATTACCCACTTGGAAGGAACGGTTCGCGTTAGATACTTTGTCGATCAATTGATTGAGCGTCACGCCATAAAGCGAGAGACGCTCCGGATCGGGCTCAACGCGGATCTGGTTCGGATCCCCGCCAACGATATAGCTTGAGCCAATATTATCGACCTTAACCAGCTCGTGTTGTAACTCGTCGGCAATTTGATAAAGCCCGTTGGCCGTCCAGTCTTTCGCTTGTTCGGGTTTAGCCGATAGGGCTAGAACAACGGTCGCCACATCATTGATGCCGCGTCCGACGATGAGCGGATCGGGAATGCCGACGGGTAAGCCAATAATATTGGCGCGAATTTTTTCATGTACCCGCAGCACCGCCGTATCCTCATCGGTGCCAACAAAAAAGCGCGCGGTGACAACAACCCGATCATCAAGCGTGTTGGAATAGACATGCTCGACACCATTAATGCCTTTAACAATATCTTCCAAAGGACGCGTGATCAGCTCCACCGCATTAGCGGCTTTATAGCCATTCGCAGCCACGACAATATCAACCATCGGTACGCTGATTTGCGGCTCTTCCTCACGCGGCAACGCGAACAAAGCAATCGCGCCAACAATGATCGCACCGATCAGTAACAGCGGCGTGAGCGGCGACGAAATAAAGGTGCGGGTGAGGTTTCCCGAAAGACCGAGCTTCATGGCGTTACCACCACATCACCCGCCTTCAAGCCGGAAAGCACTTCGACGTTATCATCCCGATGTTCGCCGGTTTTGATCACGATTTCTCGACCATCACCGAGCCTGACATATTCAATGCCAGCTCTTAAAAAGATCGCCAATGCCGGAACCACAATCGCCTGCCGCGTTCCTGTCGAAACATAAACGCGTGTGCGCTCGCCAACGAAATAATCACCAAGTTCATCAACGGCGATATCGGCAATCACCCGTCCGCCTTTGATCTCTGGATAGACGACGCGGACGATTCCGGTTCTCAGTACCCCCTGATCACCATTTGCGGCGCCACGGCCTGCAATTTTAACGGTATCACCCGAGCGCATGAAGCGGGCATGGCGTTCCGGTAATTCCACGCGTAGGATATAATTATCCTCGGCTATGGTTGCGATGGTTTCACCCGGCATAACGACCGACCCTTCCGCCACCGGAACCGTCAACACACGACCTTGACCGGGCGCACGAACAGTTCCTTCCGCTGTCTGCTGCAGGATGACATCCCGATCCGATTTGATGGCGGAGAGCTGGCGATTGGCAACATCAAAGACCGTCTTGGTCTGATCCACTTGCGCCTGAGAGGCTGTGCCGCGCTGAAAAAGTTCGTTGATTCGGTTGAGATCGAGCTCGGCTTTGGCCCGTTGCGCATCTTGTGATTCGATGCGGGCATCAATTGCCTTGATTTGTAGAGCTAGCTTGTCGTCCACTACCACGGCCAGGTCGTTGGCCGCCTCCACCATCATGCCTTCCGTGGCCTTCAAGACCACGACCGTGCCACCTATTCTGGCCCGCGCGGTCATCATCTTCACAGGCTCCACCGTAGCCAATACGGCTTTTTGATCATCAATGGAGACGAGCTGAACTTTGAATTCAGCGGCTGACGCTGCCAAACTGAAGCCAAAAAGGGCGATTGATAGGGTAACCAGATGCTGGCGCATGACAAACTCCAAAAAAGGACTTGACCTGTATATTAGATTATTCTAAATTAGCAAGTATGAATTTAGAAGAACTTGCTCCCAAGGCCGCCGAGGCCGAAACCTTCCTCAAAGCGCTGGCCAACCGCCAGCGGCTGATGATTATGTGCGAACTGCATAAGGGAGAACGGTCTGTAACCGCGATCCAGAAGGCTATTGGCCTCAGTCAATCAGCATTATCCCAACATCTCGCGCGGCTCAGAGATGACCACCTCGTCACGACACGTCGTGAGTCGCAGACAATTTACTATTCCCTAGGGAACCCCAATGTCTCCCGCATGATTGCCCTGCTCTATGAGCTCTATTGCAAGGATGATTGCGGACCTCTTGGGGCACAAACAGAAGGAATTCCCTCATGAGTATAGATCGTATCGTTATGGCATTCGCAGGCTTTGTTATTTTATTAGGCCTGACACTCTCGCTAGCCCTTAGCCCGTGGTGGCTCTTGCTTACGGGCTTTGTCGGACTAAACCTTCTTCAATCAGCGTTTACAGGATTTTGCCCCTTGGCCATGATTCTAAAACGGTTTGGCGCTCAACCAGGTGCTGCTTTCTAACGCTTTAAAGTCCTGACCAGGGGCATCAATTCAAGCAATAAAATAAATCATCTAAATAAGCTGGGGGGAGATAATTATGACCAAGATTGTTGTGGTTGGTGCCGGTATCGGAGGTATTCCTGCTGCCTATGAGTTACGAGATTTATTAGGAAAATCAGCGGAAATAGCGGTTGTATCCGACTCGGAATATTTTCAGTTTATCCCTTCCAATCCTTGGGTAGCTGTCAAATGGCGCAAACCGGAAGACGTTAAAGTTTACCTGCCCGACGTCTTTAAAAATCTTGGCATCGGCTTTAATTCATCTGGTGCAAAGCACATCAAGCCAGCCGAAAATCTTGTCGAACTCGGCGACGGCAACACCCTCTCTTATGACTACCTTATTATCGCGACCGGGCCGAAGCTCGCCTTTGACGAGATTGAAGGTTTAGGCCCGAACGGTCACACCAAATCCATTTGCCACATCGATCATGCAGCTGCAGCAGGCGATCATTGGGAAGCGTTTTGCAAAGATCCTGGTCCAATGGTGGTTGGCGCTGTGCAAGGTGCTTCCTGCTTTGGCCCGGCCTATGAGTATGCACTTACCGCAGTCTCGGATTTGCGAAAGCGGAAAATTCGTGATCGCGTGCCGGTAACCTTTGTGACCTCTGAACCCTACATAGGCCATCTTGGATTAGGTGGCGTTGGTGACACTAAGGGGATGCTTGAATCCGTAATGCGCGACCGAGACATTAAATGGATTACAAATGCCAAAATCGACAAGGTAACTGAAACGTCCGTCGAAGTTATTGAACATAACGAGGATGGCTCCGTTAAAAAGACCCATTCCTTGCCACAAAAATATTCAATGTTCATACCGGGCTTCCGTGGTGTGGATTGCCTGAAAGATGCCGATGGCAAATGGATTGAGGGCCTCACCAATCCGCGCGGCTTCGTGCTCATTGATAAATACCAACGCAATCCAAAATATCAGAACATTTTTGCTGTCGGCGTGTGCGTCGCGATACCCCCCTTTGAGCAAACGCCCGTTCCGATTGGTGTCCCTAAGACCGGCTATATGATCGAATCTATGGTAACGGCTTCAACTCATAACATTCAGGAAATAATGGCAGGCAAAGAACCAAGTCATTTGCCAACATGGAACGCGGTTTGTCTCGCTGATTTCGGCGACTCCGGTGTCGCCTTTGTGGCTCTGCCGCAAATTCCGCCACGCAATGTCAACTGGTCAAGCCAAGGCTATTGGGTGCATTTGGCAAAGATAGCATTCGAGAAATACTTCATGCGCAAGGTCCGCATTGGCTCTAGCGAGCCAGGCTATGAGCGCATTGTTATGAAGGCTCTTGGCATTCAGCGTTTAAAATAGAACAAACAAGAAGATGATAATCTTAATAGATAGACCCACTTGGCTACTAGGTAGCCATAGCATGGCCTTAATACAGCCATGCCATTGGCTGCTAAACAACCAACTTGTATCAGACGATTGTCAATTTTGGTGGAGTAGAGATTTTAATTTCTGTCCCAAGCGAACCCTAACAGCTTCCGTGCCTTGGCGGGATAATTCATATAACCCCGACACCTCAAGCGCATTCACGGCATGGCGTCGTGCCGATCTGCCTTCAATCCCCGCCTTTTTGGCAAATGCAGCACTTACCGTTGCCTCCTCCCCACGAGAAACCATGTGATGCCAGATAATCCAAAGCGCCAACGCCCACGCCTTGGCGGGTATCTCTGCCTCGGCTAGGGCTGCAATACAGGTCATCGGGACATGAAGAAAATGCCCTTTGGCTTTGCGAGTGGTGGGGGCTTTCCGCCTGCGAATGGCCAAAACACCATCGATAGTAACTTCTTCTTCAATATAGCCGTGCTCCAAGGGTTTCAACGGACACCTCGCAAGGCAGGGTTACCAGCTAGTGCTTTGGACACAACAGCCCACATTTTGTCGCCCTTCTTGGGACGCCAATTATCGCCCGGCATCACCCATTGGCGGTCGACTGGAATCCTAGCACCAAGAATCGTGATGGCGGCGCGTTCCATAATGGTAGCCACCAAATTGCCGACTTCTTCGTAACAGTCCTGATCCGCCAAGAAGAGTACGGCGTCGTGGACCGGGCAGATGACTTCAACACCCGCTGTGGTGAGAGCTGCACAGGTTAGGCGAATAATCTCCGCGCCAGTAGCCTGCATTTGCCAGTTCATGAGCGTTAAGCGCTTGGTTCCGTATTCCTGCCAGCGTCCGTTTTCCCTCACCCGCGTCGACGGATCCCCCACAAGCATACTCCAGCCCATTTGGGTCTCAATCTTCCCAGTGAGATACGCATTTTGCTCGACTGATCCAACCCAGTTCCAAAACACACCATGCGTTTCATGATGCTTTCGGTGAATACGCTGCGCTAGGTGCAGGTCTTCACGGTAAGTGGCTGGATTTCCACCACCGATTGCCAAAGCAATACCTTTGGGCTGACGACCATACTGGAGCCCAAGAAGGACGGGTTTAAGTACGCGGTCCCTGAATTCACCATGCGTTGCTTTTGTAGCGTCGGCGGGAATCAATCCAGACCGAATGCCTAAAGGGATATACACCTCCCCAGACGAATAATCGCTGATCATATAGGGGTCGCCGCTGAGGTAGGCGGCAACACCATATTCTTGAGATTTGAAATCAAAATACCCGATGACCTTGCCTTCAGGCGGAGTGACCAAGGTACGCCACCAAGAAGATGCTGATGGCAAAAACTCGATTGCCCGGGGTTGGTTGCGCCCAGTCTTAGCGCGGTAGGCTCCAAAACCTACTGAACCTGTATCCTCTGTTCCAAAGCCCAGACGACGGTTACCGAATTCCCGGCGGCCCAACCGAATGCGTCCATCAGAACAGATCGGAAAAGGTGATGCCTTTGGTGCAGCTGCAATAGCCTCATAAATAGCCCTAAATTCCTCTAATTGAGGATAAATAGCTGTCATGCGTCGAAAGTCAGCCGATTTGGTTGAATATTGGCCGCTGGGCGTGCGAGGCCAGATATCACCAGCGCCAAGGCTTTCAACGATAGTAGCTAGTCGATCATACTTAAACGTCCCATCGTTATCAAAGATTCCATAGTGTTCAACGCTCTTGATCAGTTCATGCCGAACACTAGACCAATTTTTTACAACCGCGTCATGGAGCGGCACATTTACCGGCAAGCCCGTGCGCGTCATCATCGCCATCGACTTCGAATACTCGCCGCGCAGGAGCGCTTGATCTAAATAGCGCGGACTTCCTGCGCTCAACCTGTTGTACAAGGCCCAAAATAAATTTTCGGCGTCGTCAACATCTTGTTGGCAATAATCGAGGATTTCAATTTTTTCCTCAGCAGAATATGGAGGGCCCGCGAGAATGCGATTGACCATACTCTTTTTCTCGGTCGCCTGCCGTAATTCAACTCCGTTGCATTTTAAGGCTGCGAGAAGGCCCCCACGGGAATGTGCTTCCATAGGGGTATCAGCACCATTTGTATCGAGCATATGCTCAGCGTAGGTACAGACCACATGTGTTGGAAGGGCCCACCCCAACGCGAGGTGGGCTTCCATTTCAGCCTGCGCATTGTGAGCAATCAGAACTGCATTTGGTCCATAATCAAAGAAAGGTGTGCGCCCCATTTCATCCCGCCATCGGCGCGAAACTTCGCCTGTGAACAGGTTCTTAGCGACGCCACATACAACGTCTAAACTACCATCCTCAAGCGGAATATATTCATAATCGACAGCGAAGGGAATTAAAGGAAAACGCACACCGTTTATCATTTTATGCCTCCCCGCGAAACTTCACGAGCAAGGGGTCATCCCTGTCCTTGATAACATTCCGCTCCCCAAATGCGCGGGAAAGAATGGAAGCCGGTGATACATCGTCTGGCCACTTTGGTTCAGCGTTGATCCCTTGTGCCGTCAAATCATCGTATTGACGTTCCTCCTTATTCCAGTCGAGCCGCTTCCATTCAGAACGTGCCTGCTCCAGCGCATCGATCTTTTGCTCATTTGCAGAATGATGGCGGCCAGTAGTTGCATCTGCTACCGGGACCAAGACCAAACAAAGCGCCCCACCCATCGTGTACACAAGGTAACCCGTCATCTCCTTAATCGAATTCTCGAATTGGCTACCTTCAGCCCGAAGCTCAGCCGCTAAATCTGGCCAGATAAAAGTCGGTTCGTCAGTAAACCCTCCTTCATCCTTCGGATAGAAAACATCAATTGGGCCAATAATCACATCCGGATGGCTGCGAAACCATCCCTTAACCTTGGTCGTCGGCCTAATGCGCGACGGAGATTTGGTAACGCGTGTCGTGACACTTGCCGTGCGCTCACTTTTTGCCCGCAGGGCAAGTTCGAAGATGTTCTCGACCGCTTTCGATACGCTGGCGGCATTCGATGTACCTTCGGTTGGCTGAAGGTCTGGGGACTTTTCTGGCTTTACCATTTGTTGGGTTCCTGAATTTGTTGATAGGGAGGGGGTCGTCGCAGGGTCGGATTTCATCGACGTCATGACGATGCCCCTTCGCTCTCGTCGGTAGAAATTCCAGCCGCTGTCAAAAGGCCAAACGTCGCCTTGGGCAGATTGCTCAGGCGGCGGCGGATACTTTCGGTTGTAACGAGAGTGCGACGGCCACGCTTGACCGCATCAAGTTCACCAGCCGCCAAGGCACGGTAAATGCTGCTTTTGCTTTCACCACCGCTGACGCGACGCGCTTCATCAATCGTGATAAGTTCAGGGTGGTCAGAGTCCACATAACCCTGCCTGCTAATAGGTGTTGACTGTCTCATGGCTATTAACCTTTGAAAAATCCCCCGCAACCACCATGGCTGCACTGGGACTTTCTGGGGATTAAAGGTGCCGAGACTCTATGATAAATGGGGATCTTAAGGTTTTTTCGGTTGCAGTGCAGTTCCACTGCTTGCCAAAGCCCGAACGCTGTTTGTTACAACCAGCTTTGCGTCAGCTAGGGTTGAATTCGTTCCAAGCTGTTGTGTTATATCGTTTAAAATTTGTCGATTTATTGAATACGCTACTTTCTTTTGCCAGATATTGTTACGCCACCGCCTAATGGTGTCGGCTGTTATAAACCCTCCCTCATGCTTTTTGACGATGCCCACCTTGCGCAATTCGTCAGCTACAAATTGGCTGGATTCAGCCACACTGCTCTTGTGGCGCATCAGAATTTCCATGCAAGCAGTTGCGCATGCGGAAATGGTCATGGTTGACGTTGGATCTTTGTATTTTGTCTTATTTGCTGCTCTTCCTTCTTCGAATAATGTGGGTAGAGCACCTTGTTGGACATCTCGAAGCGCTGAAGCAATTGCGCCCAGTGGCTCAGTAATCCCGCATCGCAAGACTGTCTCGTCCTGTTCAATGAAGTGTTTGACCTCAACAAGCATTTGTAACGCCACGGCCAGACGGTCATCCCCTTCGTAAAACTGATTTTTTAATACCTTTAGAATCCCCACGAGTTCGATATATTTCTGTGTCAATTCGACAGCGCTTCGAACGTCAGATTCACTCCACGGTGTTGCAAACAAGGTTAGAAATTCGGGGTGTTTCTTGGGTTCGGGGTTATCCGGATCGGCTACCTTTTGGGATTCAACGTCATCACCATCCGACATTTTTCTTACTCCCCAATTTAAGTCCCCATTCGGACAATATTCGAGTCGGTCACGATGCCAAGCTTAGGAAGCGATGCGCGAATGGTATCGGCGACATACGACGGCGCAAGGTGTGCATAATGCTTTTCCGTCATGCGCGTGTCTGAATGGCCCAACTGGGCCGCAATAACGCCCATCGGTACTCCAGCCATAGCGAGCAAGCTTGCATAGGTATGGCGAAGCGTATGGAACGTGGCAGCAGGCTCGATGGCAGCTATTCGGGATGCCTCAACAAGGGGTCGCTGTTGATGTGATGAGCCCCATTTATCTCCATCCTCGCGATTAAAAATGCGGGAAGTCGATGATTTTCCTGCCGTTAATTGATTAAATAATGCTTCACCTTCGTCGTTCAACGCGATTTGGCGAGGCTTCTGGCCCTTGGTTACCCTGGCAACAATGGTTTTTGCACGAACGTCGAAGTCCCTGACCTGAAGGCGGGTTAATTCGCCATACCTACACCCGGTCAGTAAAGCGCCCCTCACAAGGTTTCTAAAATCACGTGGGCAAGCGTTTACAAGCCTCTCAACCTCGACTGTTGTCAGATACCGAATGACAGCCGCATCAACGCCTCGAAATGGCTTTACCTTTCGCCAAGGTTCGTCGGACGCGACTTTACCCTCTTGAAAAGCATGATTGAGGGCTGCCTTTAAAATTGTCAGCACACGGTTAGCCGTTGAGCGCCGCGCTCGAACCGCTTCGGCGTCTGTTGCGTCGACGACTGAAACCGCCTGCTTACTTGCAAACTTTCCGGTACGGATTAATTTTGGACCCGACGCAAGGTCAAAATGCCAATTGCGAATACGCGTCGAACTTAGCCGTCCGATCTGGATATTACCTAATTCAGGGATAATTCGGGCATTAGCAGCATAAGTATCGGCTTTGACGCCCTTGGAGCCACGGCGTTCGCGGGCTTTAAAATAATCATTCAGCGCCATGGTCGTCGTGTAAGGCCCTTTGGCCACTTCCTCGCCCCTTCCTTTTCGGGCAAAAAACGTCCGCGCCTTTTCCTGTGCTTGGGCAAATGAAAGGCAAGATGTCCCGTCGGCATCGCGAATATCGTCAGCAGCGCCCAACGCCTCGTAATTTTGCTTACCGCCTTCATCTCTAAAACGAGCAATCCAAGTACCTGCTTTGGCCCCTCTCCGGTAGCCAATTGCACACCCCGTCGAAATAACATGCCAATACGGTTCTCGGCGTGCAGCCAATGTTACGCGGGATGTGCGGGTATTAAGGCGCGGATCTTTAACACTGCGGGCCATCTTAGGATCTCTGAAATCGAATACGATTCAAATGTACGGAATAAGTACGGAAAAGTCACGCAGAAACCTTGAGAGACCCCCATGGAATAAATTTGTTGCAAAATATAGAATTTTATCTGCTGCCAATGACTCAGAATGTACCTCGAGGCACCTGATTTCACTCTCTCACGGCGAAAACAGGGGTTCGACTCCCCTTGGGAGCGCCAATTTCATCCCATCAAACCGCAACTAAACTGCTGTAATGCAACGATAATTCAATCGTGGCTTATGGTGTTGGAATGGTGTGGGTAGAACAGGGGGTAGAACATTTCCCCCGAAGATTGTTTATCAAACGGGGTGTATATTATTATGTGAGGCGAGTTCCCAAAGCCTTGCAGGAACGCTTTCAACGGCAGCGAGTGGTGCTTTGCTTGCACACTCGGAACGAAATTGAAGCGTTGAACGCTGCCAATCGTCTATCAGTGCAGTTGGATATTGCTTGGAATGCTGCTCGTCTTGATGCGATGGGCTTTTGCACGATGCCGCTACCCATACCAACGGTGCAAACGGCAACTACACCGCTACAACCGCAGCCTACGGTGAGGCTATCGGACGCCTACCAGATTTATGTAAGATTGAAGGGTCGGGGTAAGAGCAAACGGTTCTTTGCATCCACCAACCGTAATCTTGGATATGCCAAAGAGTGTTTGGGTGATGCCGAGATTATGGCACTTGGACGGTTGGATGCTGCCAAGTTTAGAGACTACCTGATTGCCAAAGGTCTAACGACCATCTCCATCAAACGGGTCATCTCTACCGTTAAAGCAGCGGTCAATCTAACCATTTCCGAACACGGCTTGGACTGCCAAAATCCATTTTCACGAACCTTCATTCCTGATGTTGGTGAGAAGAAGGTGCGACCGCCTATACCTGTTGAACATATCCGTGCAGTTCAAAGAGAGTGTATGCGGATAGATGACAATAACCGCCATCTCATTGCCCTGATATCCGATACTGGAATGAGATTATCGGAAGCGGTCGGACTGGTAAAAACAGATGTCCACCTTGATACACCAATACCCTACATAGACCTCAAACCGCATCCTTGGCGTTCATTGAAGACTGCGACCAGTATAAGGCAAATACCGTTGGTTGGTGCGTCATTATGGGCAGCACGACGAGCAGTAAGTGAAGCACGAGGTCAATTCCTATTCCCATCCTATGCCAATCGTGAAGGCTGTAATGCCAACAGTGCAAGTGCTGGCTTAAATCAATGGCTACGGCGGCGATTGCCTACTGGCTGTGTCATCCATTCATTCAGACATTCAATGAGGGACAGATTACGAGCCGTAGAATGCGACCCCACACTTATTGATGAGATTGGCGGTTGGTCTCGTCAATCAGTAGGTAATGGCTATGGGGCTGGTTATCCATTGGAAGTGAAAGCAAAGTGGTTGGAAAAGACAACCTACAGAATTCTTGAAAAATAATTCAATCTCACTTTAACCAACTATTCTTGTCTTCTTCTGTTGTCAATTGTCTCTCAATCGGAGCGAGATGGATGAGTTCATTGCAGACAAGCATAACTGTTCCATCTTCCAGATAAACAACCAATCCATCCCTAAATGGTGCTAATTTTTTATCATAAGGAAAAATATCTATAACTTTTTGACCAGATTTTATGCAGCCAAAATTATCATCTATTCTTTTTTTATAAAGTTCATAAAATTTTCTTTGCAATTCTGATGATTCAACACCGACTTTTAATTCCATTTCTTGTCGTTTGGCTAATTTATCTGCTATTTTTTGCTGTGCCGTTATAATAATTTTATCGGATAAATTTTTCAAATAATTTTTCTGATTTAATGCCAGATATTTTTCTGCAAATTCTTCGCCAAATTCGTCGCCTAATGCAACTATTTTATAATATTCAGCGGCAATATCTTCATCTACTTCAATCAGCGACTTCCACTTTGTGGAATTTGAAATAGAGCCTGAATTAATTTTGCGGGATGACTGTTCCGTGTTTGGGCTTAATGTATGTTCCAATACTGCTGAAGTAGCAGATATATTGTTTAGTTGAGAATTACGATATTTTACGACGGTTCCGAAAGCAAAGATTTCAAAAACCTGCTTCTTTTCAAAGAAAGAATCACCAAGAGCACTTCTGTGCTCAAACTGTGCATTGATTACAGCATCGCCATTCATCAAACTGCATTGAACCCGAAGATTTTGTAATGTTCTTGGGAAGAGCACTTGAATTCCTCCTAAGTTATTGTCGGCGCTCTCTGCACAAAAAATAGTTTCAATTACATCATATGGGTCGCAAACACCGCTAGTAGAAACAGCAATCGAGTCATATTTCGCTTCATCATAATTTCTTAATTCAGATGCGATTCTAGCGTGCCACTGCACGCCTTTTATGGTATTATTCCAATGACGCTTAAGTCCAAACATCGTTAAACTCCCACTGTTCTACCCACACCATTCCAACACCATAAGCCACGATTGAATTATCGTTGCATTACAGCAGGTTAGTTGCGATTTAATGGGATGAAATTGGCGCTCCCAAGGCGGGGATTTGCCATTTCTTCCATTGCTGCTGATGCAATATCAATAACTTACAGCAGACCTATATGGCGTCAATGGGTGGTGTTTTGTTCTACCCAATCAACTCCTTCGTGTTACTAAACACCTTATTGTTATAGGTATAAAGTAACACATCTGCTTATCCATCTATGACTGGATATCGCCAATAATACGGTATGTGCTTGCCCTTGATATGCCCAATTGAGCAGCAATGGCACTGGTCAAGTCCGAAAATTGCTGTAAATTCGCTTCAGCCCGATTGATGACGGCATGATTATAAAGCCATTGTTACGACGTTGCTGACAACGTCACTCTC
>Ga0214164_1000656_pt1 | contig 22278 bp, 17 predicted proteins | sample TroBogepilimnion_13_FD_153003 | JGI IMG/M metagenome (GOLD analysis project Ga0214164, IMG submission 153003) | Freshwater microbial communities from Trout Bog Lake, WI - Practice 03JUN2009 epilimnion v4 | ecosystem: Environmental > Aquatic > Freshwater > Lake > Epilimnion/Euphotic zone ...
ACATGTCGCTCTTCCCGGGCGTGCACCAGACGGCACCGTTCGCCGGTGCGTCGCGTCCGCTGTGCGACCGTAAGGAAATTCAGCTCACCGACCAGATGGGCGCGAATGCCATGTTCTTCATGTTCACGAAGGCACACAAGGCCGGTCGCTTCTACGGCGTGATGTCGGATGACATGGCGTCTGAGTTCGATCCGTTCTCGCCCGCCTTCGGTGAGAAGTTCGGCCCGCCGAACCTCCCGGTCGGCATGCGTAACTTCGAAGGCAACGAAACGGTCCGCGTGTACGCTGACCAGTGGGGCATCTACAACGGTCTGTTCCCGTCGAGCTGGGAAGTGAACCCGCCGGATCCGTCGGGCTTCGCGCCGCAGATGTCCATTGCCTGTATGAACGACCCAGGTCCGATCCTTGACCGTAACGTGGGCTCGCCGACGTACGGCACGATGATCACCGACCCGGCGTACAACTCGGCGTACTCGAACTTCTGCTACGAGCACCCGCATATGCCAGGCGTGAACGCGTACATGGATACGCCGGTCACCCCGGTCCAGGCGTTCGCTGACCACTACAACCTGCCGGATGCGGAATATCCGGACGGCACGCCGGTCATCAAGCGCGCGGACTTCACCGGCTACGTCGGCCCTTGGGCGCCGACGACCGCAGGTGTCGGCACGCTGACCGTGGGCAACCGCGGCTCGTACACCTCGGCGCCGAGCGTCACGCTCGTGGGCGGCGGTGGCACGAATGCAACCGCAACGGCCAGCATGCGCATCGGCGCGATTAACGTGACGGCCGGCGGCTCGGGCTACACCTCGGCCCCGACGGTGGCGATTACCGGCAACGGCACGGGTGCTACGGCGACCGCGTGCGTTGGCGTGACGTCGCAGACCATCCAGTTGGCGAATGGCGGCGTTCTCTGGCCAACCACCTACGGCGGTCCTTTCTTCGTGTTCAACGGCACGGCGGGGCTCCTCAACGTTAATGGCGCGCGTGCGACCATTGGCGCCACCACCGGTACCGGCGCGAGTCGTAAGATCACGAGCCTGACGGTCACCTCGGGCGGCTGCTACACGGCGCTGCCGACGCAGGTCACGATTCAGGACGCGGTGTTCGCGGTCCTTTCTACGCACTCGACGGCACTCGTGAATGGCACCGGCGCGACGTGGACCAATGGCGTTGACTCGGTCAACGTCGCCATTGCCGGCTCGGGCTACACGACCGCGTCGGTCAGCTTCACGGGCGGCAACGGCTCGGGCGCGTCGGCAACGGCGTCGCTCGCGGTGGACACGCTCACCGTGACCAATGCCGGCACCGGCTACACCTCGGCCCCGACCGTGTCCTTCGCGGGCACCGGCGGTGCGACGGCGACCGCGACCCTGGGCAATGCTCAGGCCGCGGCAACCCTCACGCTGCAGGCCTACGGCGACCGTACCGTTCAGAACCCGGTGTACACCGGCCCGAACGCGTCCACGTTCCCGTACAACCAGAAGACGATCGTCCGTCACTACGGCTTTGGCGCTCGGTGCCAGGCGAGCGACGTTGCCAGCCATGCGAATGGCTGTGTGACGCCGTCGGCGGTCTACATTCAGGGTCCGGCGTGCCGTGAGTCCGACTTCGGTAACACCGCGAAGGGCTGTGTCACCGCCACGATTAACTCGTGGACGGATACCGCCATCAACATCTCGATCCCGTCCGGCGTGCCGCCGTGCGTCGTGCAGCAGCACGGCCAGGCGCAGTCGCTCTGTGGTCAGGTGGTGATCGTCTCGGGTAATGGCAAGCAGTCGATCGATGGCATCACGGTCACCTTGGGTGGCACGGCGCCGACGATCGTCACGCCGGCGTCCCAGAGCCGCGACTCGCACATCTTCGGCGACATCTATCCGACGCCGCTGCAGACCGCGATCGACAACGCATCGCCGGGCGACCTCTTGATCGTGGAAGCGGGCTCGTACCGTGAAAACGTGATCATGTGGAAGCCGGTGCGCTTGCAGGGCGTTGGTGCGGGCTTGGTGTTTGTGAATGCAGACGCTCAGCCGGCGGCCAAGATTGCCTCCTGGCGCCGTCAGATCAGCTGTCTGTTCGGTCTCACGACGCAGGGTGCCCCGAACGTGGGTAACACCACCTTCGATCCGGAGACCAACAAGTACACCTGCCCGACCGCCATGTACTTCCGTGCTGACCGCCTGCCGTACGAAGGTTTCGTCGGCTGGGATACGGCGTCGAACGGCAACCTGATGCAGCTCATCATTGAGCCGTCGCTGATGGGTGCGTACGAAGGCGCGGGCTTCACTGTGGTTGGCCGTGGTGTGAACCAGGCCGGCGTGCCGGCAGCGAGCGTCGATCCGTGGGGCCAGAGCCAGGGCGGCGGCGCGTATGCCGACGGCTCGAAGTATCTGAGCACCAACACGCAGGGCGACGCCCTCGTGGCGAACCCGTGGGCGAGCGCCGAGTGCAACTCGACGATTCCGTCGGGCGTCACGACGATCCACGACTACTACACGGGCAACTTTGATTGCAACCCGTCGACCATCGACGGCTTCACGATCAATAACAGCTCGCAGGGTGGCGGTGGCATCTTCATCCACGGTTGGAACCACCACCTCCAGGTGGCGAACAACCGCATCGCGGCCAATGCCGGTACCCTCGCGGGCGGCATCAACCTCGGTAACGGTGAAATTCCGCCGGCCTTCGTGCTCGACAACGTCAGCTGCGGCGCGACGGGTCTGACGCCAGCTCCGCTGTGCCCGCCGATCCCGGCCGGTACGTCGCTGATTGGTATGCCGATCCCGTATCGCTTCGAAGACGGCGTGCGCGTGCACCACAACCAGATCATCAACAACGCTTCCATCGGTGACGCACTGTTCTCGTACGTCCCGTCGGGTGCCGGTGGCTTGACGATCTCGGGAGGCGCGGACAACTACGAAGCCGACCACAACTGGATCTCGGCCAACCTCACTGCCGGCGATGGCGCGGGTATCGCGCACATGGGCGTCAGCGAGAACGGCTCGATCCACAACAACTTCATCCTCTTCAACGAGTCGAACAACCCGACCCTTGAAGTGGACGGTGGCGGCATCATCGTCATGGGCGCCCAGGAAGACCGCGTGCTCCCGAACGGTCAGGAGTGCGGTGGTTCGACCGACAGCGACTGCCCGCCGGGCCTCAGCTTCGGTACGGGTCATAATCTCGTGATCGATGCCAACCTGATCCTCGGCAACGGTGCGGCCTACGGCTCGGGCGGTGGTATCCGTCTGCGTCAGGTCAACGGTTCCGAGCTCAGCAACTTCCCGAAGAATCCGGAGTACTGGTACGGGGTGACGTTGACCAACAACATCATCGCGAACAACGTTGCCGGCTGGGACGGTGGCGGTATCTCGATCCAGGACGCGATGAAGGTCGTTGTGGCCAACAACACCATTGCCTCGAACGACACCACGGCCTCGGCCGGCGTGCTGTTCAAGACGATGAGCGCGATGATGGGCGCGTCGCCGCCGCCGGGCTGTGTCCCGACGTCGGACGTGTTCCTGCCCGCGAACCCGAACTGCGCCAGCGGTGGTAATGCACCGCACATGCCGCAGCCGGCGGGTCTCGTGACCATGCAGAACACCCCGAACCTGATGGCGTCGATGGCGAAGTACTTCGACGACTCCACGGGCTCGTGGATTCAGACGGGCGACATCTCCTGCCCGCCGGGCTACGGCTACGGCACGGGCACGGATGCGACCGGCGATCCGTCATTGAAGAACGGCCGTTGCTTGCTGGTCAGCATGCCGAAGGTGGTGAACACCATGTTCTGGCAGAACCGTGCGTTCCACGTGGCAATCGTGGACAACACCGGCCAGCCGATCGCGAACCAGGGTTCGAAGACCCCGAACGGTCTGTCGTCCTCGGGCAACCCACTGTACTCGGAGCAGAACATCGTGGCCTTGCTGCCTACGCTGAACCAGACGTCGACCGGTCAGTGCGTTGCACCGAACGCGCCGGGCGTCATTTCGGACTTCCCGAACCCAGAACTGTATTGGGACGTGGGCGTTCGTATGGACCAGTGGGGCACTCACTCGCTCGTGTTCAATGCCGCGACGATCAATGGTGGCTACACCATGGATGCGGTCGCGACGGCTAACCTGGCGGCGTCGAGCTCGGCCACGTTCACGACGACCGTCGGGACCGTCGGTCCTGCCGCGACCGCCGGTGCCGTGACACGCGGTAGCGTGGGCAGTGGCGCGACGGCCAGCATCGTCGCTCGCTCGACCGCAACGGCGACTGTTGCCGCGAATAGCACCTGCGCGGTGGCGGCGCCTTGCCGCGTGACCGTGACGGTGACCGGCAACGGCGGTGGGTACTCGGCTGCGCCGACCGTGACGATCACGGGCGGTACGCGAGCGGCCACCGGCGTGACCACGGCCACTGTGGTCGGCGGTAATGTCACGGCGATCACCAGCACGGCGACGTACTCGGTTGCGCCCACGGGCGTGACGGTGGCGGCACCGACCGGCGCCATTGGCGGCGGTAGCGTGACGGCTGGCGGTACGGGCTACCTGGTGGCCCCGACGGTCGGCTTCACGGGCGGCACCTGCACCGTAACCCCGGCGGCTACGGCAACGGTGGCGTCTGGCGCAGTCACGGCCATCACAATGACCAATGTCGGCACCTGCTCGGTCGCACCGACGGCGGTGACGTTGACGGCGGCTCAGACCGGCGTCGCGTCGATCGCGGTCGCAACCGGTGGCGCGGGCTACACGGTCGCGCCGACGGTGACCATCACGGGTAACGGCACGGGTGCGACCGCAACGGCCAACCTGACCGGCGGTGTGGTGACGTCGATCACCGTGACCAACTCGGGATCGGGTTACACGACGCCACCAACGGCCACGTTGACCGGTGGAACGCACGCTCAGGGCGTCACGGCGGTCAACGTCAGTAACGGCGGCACGGGTTACAGCGCGGCGCCGACACTGACGATCAGCGCGCCGTCGTGCACGATCAACGGCACGAGCTGCGTTCAGGCGACGGCGACGGCGACCTTGGCCGGCACGACGGTCGGTTCGGTGACGGTCACCAATGCCGGTGCGGGCTATACGGCTGCTCCGACGGTGACTCTGTCGAACGAGACCTTCGGCGCGACCGGCGTGGCGTCGTTGAACCTGCTCTCGGGTGGCGTCGGCTTCGTCTCGGTTCCGACCGTGGCGATCGACCCGCCGAGCTGCACGATCAATGGCACGACCTGCGTGCAGGCGACCGCGACAGCGACCCTCAGCAACGGTGTGATCACTGCGCTGCGGATGACCAACGGGGGCGCGGGCTACACCAGCATCCCGTACGTGTCCTTCCAGGGCGGTGGCTTGACGCCTAACTTCGCGAATGGCAACCAAGGTCCGATCGCGATCGGCGCCAAGAACTCGATCTTCAGCGACTTGCTGAATGCTCAGTTCGCGAGCTCCACGAACGTGGCCGACCCGACCAACGTCATCCCGACGTCGGCGCCGGTCGTGGGTCAGTTCTGTAACGGTGCGCGAGTGCCGCCAGAGATCTGCACCCAGAACCTCGGTATCGTGAATCCGGGCACCTGCATGGGTTACTCGACCCCTGCCGGTGTGTCGGAAGCGCCGGGCACGTTCCCTGTGTTCACGTTCAGCAACATCTCGGCTGTGGCGACCACGGACGAAGGCAACAACTGGATCAACATGGTCTACGGTCCGCTCACGCTGACCCGTCCGACCGGTGGTTCGGCTGCCCCGTCTGCGATCGTGGCAACCCCGGCCGTTGCGGCGCGTGCGGGCTCGTACACGATCGCGGGCGGTTCCGCTGCGATTGACGCGGGTCAGAATGCCTCGACCTACACCAACCACGACTTCTTCGGAAATCCGCGTGGTCAGGGTGCGGGCTGGGACATCGGCGCGATGGAGCTGCAGCCGACCCCGATTGCGATGAACGTGACGAAGACGGCGGCGGCGACGGTTTACCGTGGCTCCAACGTGACGTACACGATCACCGTGACGAACAGCGACACGCTCAATGTCGTCGGCCTCAAGCTGACGGACACCCTGACGCAGACGCAGTTCTCGTCGGTCAGCTGGACCTGTGCGGCCAACACCGTCAACGGTTCGAGCTGTAAGTCGGGTACGGCGACGGCCTCGAACAGCGGTACGACCAGCATTGCCCCGACCTTGGCCGGCGGTGGTCTGATCGATGTCGCGGCGGGTGACTCGGTGACCTTCACGGTTGTCGGTGTGGTCAAGTCGAACGCCACCTTGGGTTCGTTCAACAACACCGCAACGACGGCGCTGCCGGCGGGTTACATCCAGGGCACGGGTGCCGCCACGGCCACCGCGGCGGTGTTGGTCCAGGCGCAAGCGCCGGTCATCACCAGCGCGACGCCGACCTCGGCGAACCGTGGCACGACCGCGAGTGTGACGATCAACGGCACGTACCTGACCGGTGCGACCGCCGTGACGGTGACCCCGACGACCGGTGCGGCGGTGAACTGCACCGCCGTGACCGTGGTCAGCGACAGTCAGGTGACCGCGTCCTGCGCCTTGCCGATTGGCACGGCCGCCGGTGCGGGTACCTTGGGTGTCACGACCCCGGGCGGCACGGCGACGACGGCCTTCACGGTCACCTCGCCGGCGTTCTCCCTGACGAGCGTCTCGCCCACCAGCGCGACGCGTGGCAACGGTTCGGGCGGCACGAACAGCGTCAACGTCACGTTGACGGGCTCGGGCTTCTCGGCCGTGGCCCCGATCTCGGCGGTCACTCTGCAGCCTTCGTCGGGTGCGGCGATCTCCTGCACCGCGGTCACCGCGGTGTCGGATACGTCGATCACGGCGACCTGCCCGGTGGCGTACAACACGCCGACGGGTGCGGGTACGATCTCGGCAACGACGGCCGCGGGCGCGACGAACACGGTGGCCTTCACGGTCAACGCAGGTACGCCGACGCTCACGGCCGTCGCTCCGGCGTCGATCGTGCGTGGTGGGGCCGGGTTCGCAGCGGGTAGCGCAACGTATCACCTGTCGTTCACAGGTACCTACCTGACGGGCGCATCGGCGGTTACGTTCCAGACCTGCACGGGCGCGCTGTGTCACACCCCGTCGTGCACGAATGTCACGGCGACTTCGGATACGACGGTCACTGCGTCGTGCACCTTTACGGTTGCTGATAACACCGGTGGTCGCACCGTGACGATCACGACCCCGGGTGGCACGACGGGTACGAAGTCGGTAACGGTGGCGGCGACCGCGACGGTGTCGCCGAGCTCGCTGACGATCCCGCGGAGCACGTCGACGCCGGGTTCGGTCCAGGTGACGATCTCGGCGGGTGGTGGATTGTCCGGAGCGACGGCAGTCACTCTGTACGACACCGCATTGGGCTACCAAAGTAATGCAACCGCGTCCACCTCGTGCACGATCGTGGCTGCGTCGTCCAACGACACGACCCTGGTCGCGAACTGCTCGGACACGGCGGCGGCTGGCGCGGCGACCAAGGGGTTCCGAGTGACCTTGGGTGGCAACAACAGTGGCACCGTGATCACGGGCACGCTCAGCGTGACCAAGCAGTAAGCGCTCAACTCCGGCGCACCTCAGGGTGCGCCGGACTGAGAACTTCATCACAGACCGGGCATCTCGAAAGAGGTGCCCGGTTTTTTTATGTGAAACTAAAAGCCTCAAAACCCGTTCAATAGCGGGAACTTACTGTGCGATGTCGGGTCAATTCGAGGCCCGAATTGGTTGCTTGGAGAGCCACGAGGATGGAGACCTTGAGCCCGAATACACTGACCCGTTGGTGTGGCGTTGCCGTACTGTCGTTGAGCCTGTCCGGGATCTGTGTCGCGGACGAACCAACGCCGGCGGAGGCGCCGGCGACACCCGCTACGACCGCGCCCGACGCACAGTCGGTCGAGCACCCTCGCGTCATCACGCGTCTGCCGCACGGCCGCCGGCCGCCGCTGACCACGGAAGCCATCCTCGCGGAGCGAGTGCGCTTACTGACGCTGGAGTTGGATCTGACGGAGCCGCAGCAGAAGCAGGTTCACGACATCCTAGTACGGCACGGCGAAGCGATTCGCCGCGTCTGGATGGATCGTGCGCTCACCGAAGGTGAACGTGTCCCGATCACCGGCGCCATTGGCGAAAAGACGGCAGATGCGATTCGCGACATCCTTACCCCAAAGCAGCGCGATAAATACAATCCGCCCCGCCCCGACACGGAACGACTGAAGAAGGACGGGACGCACGATCTGTCCAAGTGGATGGACTCTATCAATCGGAAATGAGACGACCGTCAAGCCATCGCAACACCCGATGGCGGAGGATAACGAGATGAACACACCACACCGTACCGTGCTCAGCGCCCTGACGCTGGCGATGAGCCTGCTGTTTTCGATGACGAACGCTGTAGCGGCAGAGCCGACCAAGCCGGCAACGAGCGCAGCACCTGCGAAGCCTGCGGCAAAAAATGCAGCGGCGAACCCGAACGACACGATGCCCATTCCGCGTCGCTCGCCGTACGCGCAGGCGGCTCGCGACAATGCGGAAGCCGGCAATGGAGTCGTCGGGCAGGTGCAAGGCGACGGCAAATTGGCTACGGCGCGTAAGTCGGTTCCGCGGGATCAGGCGCAGTCCGCTGCGCTCCACGCGAAGTCTGTGCAGCGTCGCGGAGCACACTGATGATGCGCTCGCGACCGGGCCAAGGCGTGATGATTGCGTTACTGGCGTGTTCCTTAGTCGTGCCGGTTGCCATGGCAAAGCCGAAGTCGAAAGGGGTGCAGGACCCGGCAACCACATCCGCAACGGAACCGGCACCCTCGGCGCCCGAAGTTACCGCACCGTCACACCCGCTGTATCACGCCACGCGCCCTACCGATGGCGCGAAGAGTTACTACGCCGGTGTGTGGGGTATCGCGAATCTCCGCGTGCAAATGACCGGCGGCGACAATCTCGTGAAGTTCACGTGGAAAGTGCTGGATCCAAAGCGTGCAGCCCCGATCGGGGAACACTCTGAAAAGCCCGAATTAGTGGCGCTACGGTCTAATGCGGTGCTACAGGTGCCGACCATGGAAAAGGTCGGACCGCTACGGCAGGCGACCGTGCGAGAGGCCGGCAAAGAGTATTGGATGCTCTTCTCCAACAAAGGTCACCCGGTCCGTTCCGGTGATCGCGTCAACATCATTATTGGCAAATTCAGGGCCCTCGACCTCGTGGTTGAGTAAGACCCGGAACCAAAGGAAACGCTCATGAAACTGACCCTTGCGATTTTGTCGACGCTCGTTGCAGCGAGCGCCGTCCAAGCTGCTGACTCCCCATCAGCGACTCCATCGCTGCCCAAATTGTCCGCAGAACAGATTGTCGAGAAGCACATCGCTTCGACGGGCGGACTCGAGGCATGGCGTAATCTGCGTAGCGTCGTGATCGAGGGCGAAGTCGATGCCGGCGGCACTCCGCCGCGCAAGTTGCCGTACGTCTTGAAGCAGAAGCGCGGTCACAAATCGCGTCTTGAGATCACGATGGGCGATTTGACTGCCGTGCAGATCTACGACGGTAAGAACGGCTGGAAAGTGCGTCCGTTCACGAACCGCCATGAAGTCGAAACGATGACCAGCGCTGAGCTGTCCGAAGCTGCCGCGGCGGCGGTCGATGATCTCGACGGTCCCCTCGTGGATGCGCAGCAGAAGGGCTTTAAGGTGACGCTCGTCGGCACCTCCGTGGTGAAGGGGCATCCGGCCTACGAATTGAAGCTCACGTCCAAAGAGGGCGCGTCGCGCAACATCTGGGTTGATGGTCAGAGTTTCGTGACACTCAAGGTCGATGGTGAGCCCCGGAAGCTCGATATGCGCACGTATCCCGTGTCCATCTACTACAGCGACTATCGCCCAGAGAAAGGCCTGCAGTTCGCGCACGAACAGGAGATCGTGGTGGAGCAATCCAAAGCGGCGCCGACCAAGCGTACGCTCACGAAGATCCGCGTGAACGAAGGCATTGACGATGCGGCCTTTGCCAAGCCGGATCTGCCGGACGCTGCGCCTCTGAGCTCGGCGCACTGATCATGCGACGTCGCGCCTTTTTGCTGGCCAGTCTGGTTGCCGCGGCGCTCGGCGCCGCGGCGCACACTGCCTATGCCGATGTGCCGACCGCCTCGACGGCGGTCGCGAAGACGGTGGATGACGTGTTGGCGCGCAACGCGAAAGCCCGTGGCGGTGTAGACGCCTGGCATCGCGTTGAGCGCATGGTCTGGCTTGGGCATGTGGAACCGGCGGTGGAGCGAGACGATACCCCGAAGCCTAAGTTCGTGATGCATTTGCAAAAGCCGAACCTGATTCGTTTTGAAGTCAAGACGAAGCACTCGGACTACACGCGGATCTTTGACGGCTCCCATGGATGGAGTACTCATCCGGCAAAAGACGGCCGACCGACGGTGACGTCATTCAGCAAAGCCGATATCGATTTTGCGAAAGCCGAGTTCGTGATCGACGGGCCACTTCTGGATGCCAAGACCAAAGGTGTGCGCGTGTCGCTCGACGGTATCGACACGGTGGACGGTCAGAAAGCCTACCGACTGTCCTTAAAACTGCCCAATGGCGCCGAACGTAAAGTCTGGATCGATCTCAAGACCAACCTTGAGGTTCGTTACGATCGACCGGCCGGCTCCGGCGCCGATCCGAATCGGCCCGTGCAAACCTATTATCGGGATTGGAGCGCCGAAGAGGGCGTGATGGTCGCGCACACGATTGAAACGTCGTCGGTACCGGGAGAGAGCAGCATTGAAATGCCGCTGCGGGACCGCGTCATCATCGAACGCGTCCTCATCAACCCGACGCTCGACGCCGAGACCTTCGCGATGCCGGCCGCGCCCATGCGCCGTAACAAGAAGACCGAGGTGCACATCGATAACGGTACGCCAGGGCTTACCGAACTGTCGCGCTGAGGGACTTATGCCGTTGATGCTGCGCAGATTAGTGGTCCTCATCGCGCTCTGCGCCGCGGCGACCGTGGCGGGTGCGCAGGCGCGCCGTATCGAGCGCAAGCCGCCCTCTGATCCCATGGCCGGAGTCGCGATATACGAGCGCGGTGTCCTCCCGAACGGGGCCCCGCTCATCGCCGAGCGCTCGGACATGCCCTCGCTGACCGGCGAACATGCGGCGTGTATCAATTGCCATCGCAAGAGCGGGTTGGGCTCGGTCGAGGCGCGCAATATTATCCCGCCCGTGACGAGCCGTTTTTTGCTGCATCCACCGGATGATCACTCGGATGTGGCACGGCTTCCCTATTTGCCCAATGCGCGACTGGCTCGCGAGGCCTACACCCGCGAAACCATCGCGCGAGCGATCCGGGAGGGCATTGATGCCTCCGGTAAGCCATTGTCTTATTTGATGCCCCGCTACGATCTCAACGACGCCGATATGACGGCGCTGATTGATCATCTGATGGCGCTGGACGTCCCAAAGATCCCGGGGGTGAGTTCGGGCGAGTTGCACTTTGCGACCATCGTGACTCCCGATGCTGACCCAGCAGCGAAGGACGGCGTACTCGCGGTGATTCGTAACTTCTTTGACGAGAAGAACGCAGCGCCGCGCGGTGAAGGCAATCAGAAGATGCAGACGAGCGCCAAGGGCGCTCTTGAAAAACACATGTTCCGCGTCAATCGCGAGTGGGTGCTGCACGTTTGGGAACTGTCCGGATCTCCCTCGACCTGGCAGCAGCAGCTCGACGCGCTGTTTGCGGCGGAGCCTGTTTTTGCGGTGGTATCTGGCGCGTACGGTCGTGATTACTCTCCGGTACGAGCCTTCTGCGAGTCGCGCTCGGTGCCGTGCCTGTTCCCGAATCTTGAGTATGCGCCCCCTGTCGGTGACGATGACTTTCACGTTGTGTATTTCTCACGCGGGGTTGGTCTTGAGGCCGATCTGATCGGCGCGGATGTCGCTACTGGTCCGGCGACGACTCCGGTGGCCGCCATCTACCGTGAGGGGGATGTGGGTGAACTCGCGGCGGCTAGGCTGGCGGACGATTTGCGTGCGCAGCATCGTGAGTTGCGTCTGCTGCGGATTCCGGCCAAAGCGGGCCCAGACGCGATTCGTGCCGCGATCAAATCGCTGCCGCCGAACACGGCGTTAGCGGTCTGGCTGCGGGATAAGGACGTGGCCGTGCTGGGGCCGGCGCCGAAAGGCGCGGTGTATCTCTCGGGCATTCTGGCCGGCGATGAGTATGCGCCGTTACCGGGCGACTGGCGCCCGAACACCAAGGTGGTACTGACCGTTGATTTGCCCGACGTCCGGCGCGTTCGTCTGGATTATGCGCACGGATGGTTTCGTGTCCGCAAAATTCCCGAAGTCTCGTTCCGGGCACAGGCGGATGCGTTTCTGGCCTGCGGGATCGTCTCCGAGACGGTCAAGCATCTGATTGATGCCTTTGTGCCTAACTATCTTGTCGAGCGCATTGAAGACACGCTCGAGCATCGGGTGTTGACGGGGTATTACCCCCGTCTGACCTTAGGACCCCATCAGCGTTTCGCGTCGAAAGGGGGCACCTTCGCACGCTTTACCGAGCCGACGGGTCCCCACATGGAACAGGTTGGGGACTGGGTCGTCCCCTAACCGTTACTTCTCCGAGGTCGCCGGTGCCGTTTTCGTCGCGCCGGCCGGTACCGGGGTGACCCGGTCCTGCTTCGGCATCGGCGGCGGCGGTTCGATCTTCAGCAACTCGAGTTCATAAATGATGGCCGAGCCGGGCGGAACCATCGGCGGCGTATTGTTGCCATAGGCCAGATCCGGCGGCACGAACAACTGCCACACCGCGCCCGGCTGCATCAGTTTGAACGCTTCCTGCCAGGCTTTGAACACGGAGTTCACGCGGAACGTGGCGGGCTTGTCGTGGGTTTCCGAGCGGTCGTAGACCGTCCCATCAATCAGGCTCGCTTTGTAACGCACGGTGACCTGATCCGTCGGCATCGGCGGCGCACCGTTGGTGTTGCCTTCCTGCAGGATGCGGTACTGCAGACCGGACGGCAGTTGTACGACGCCCGGCTGCTTGGCGTTCGCGGCCAAGAAGTTGCGCGCCAATACCCGATTCTCATTCGCGAGCACTTCGCGTGTGCCCTTCAGGTAGGCCTGTGCGGCTTCACGGTCGGCATTGGACAGGTCCTTGCCGGCCAGCGTCTCCTTAAGACCGCGAATGAGGTCGTCCACGACGATCTCCTTGGCGGCACCCGAGTGCTGAAGCTGGTTACCGAGCAGCAGACCCACTTGGTAACTGCCGAGTTTAGGGTCGCGCGGGGGCGCGGCGGCGTCATCGGCCAGCACAGGCGCGCCAAGGGCGAGAAGTATCGCGATCGAAAGCAGGCGTCGGGTCATGAGGCTCTAGTCCTTAGAGTGGGTCAGAGGGGCATCATAGCGCAGGCACCTCGCGGTCCTCATCGCCGTCAGCGTCGGAACGCGAGGTACAGCACACTCGGCGTGATCAGCACCAATCCCAACCACAGATCCGTCAGCGACAGCAGGGCGCAGATGCCCGCAAACAGGCACCCCACGGCAACCACGGTCCGGTCTCGACGGCGCGACTGCGCATCGAGCGCGGCGATCAGTCGTTCCGTGTCCGGCGTCGAGTCGGGAAGGAGGCGGGGACTGGCCTCGGCCTCGCGGACCCACCGCCGCACCAAGGGGGGCAGGGCGCGCAGGCTTTCGATCACTTCGGGCAGATGCCGGCGCGATTCGCGCCACAGCGTGCGCGGGCGCGTCCGATCCCGGAACCAGTCCCGCAACAAAGGCTGCGCGGTTTTCCACAGATCGAGCTGGGGGTACAGATCCCGGCCCAGACCCTCAATGTTGAGCAGGGTTTTCTGCAACAACACGAGTTGCGGTTGTACCGTCATCTTGAAGCGGCGTGCCGTCTCGAACAGACGCAGCAACACCACACCAAACGAGATTTCGTTAATGGGCTTTTGGAAGATGGGCTCGCACACAGTGCGGACCGCGGATTCCAGTTCGTTGACCCGGGTGCCGGCCGGCACCCAACCGCTTTCGATGTGCAATTCCGCAATGCGCCGATAATCGCGATCGAAGAAGGCCATGAAGTTGCCGGCCAAGTATTCGAGATCCCGCGGCTCCAGCGAGCCGATGATGCCGAAGTCGATGGCCGCGTACCTCGGCTCGGCGGGATCCTCGGTCAATACGAAGATATTGCCGGGATGCATGTCCGCGTGAAAAAAATTGTGGTACAGCATCTGCGTGAAGAAGATCTTCACGCCGTTCTCGGCCAGTTTCTCGATATTGACCCCGCGGGCCCGCAGCGTCGCCATGTCCGAGATCTGCACGCCGCGGATGCGCTCCATCACCATCACGTCTCGGCGCGTGAGGTCGAAGAAAACTTCCGGCACGTACAAGAGCGGGGAGTCGGTGAAATTACGGCGCAACTGCGCGGCGTTGGCCGCTTCGCGCAACAAGTCCAACTCGTCCATGATGGTCTTGTCGTATTCACCGACAACCTCCACGGGGCGCAGTCGTTGCGCATCGGGGACGTAGCGCTCGACGAGGCGAGCTAAGGCGTACAGCACCTCGAGATCGCGCCGAATGACGGTCTGCATGCCCGGGCGCAGCACTTTGACCACCACCTCACGACCATCATGGAGCACCGCACCGTGGACCTGCGCAATCGACGCCGCGGCGAGCGGCGTCGCCTCAAAGGACGCGAACAAGTCCTGCACGGATGCGCCGAGCGAGCGCTCGATGGTCGCCTGTGCCTCGGCGTCGCCGAAGGGTGGGACACGGTCCTGTAACTTGACGAGTTCATCCGCGATGTCGTCCGGCAGTAAGTCGCGTCGGGTCGACAGGGTTTGGCCGAACTTGATGAAGATGGGGCCCAGTTCCTCTAGCGCCAGGCGCAATCGCTCACCGCGGGTGCCGCGGTGGCGGCGCTCAAACCACGTGGACGGCTGCAGGAAGGAGACGAAGCGCAGCGGACGGTAAAGATGCGTGGCGACGACGAACTCGTCGAGCCCGTGGCGCATCAGCACCCGCTGTATCTGGAGCAGTCGGCGAACGACCTTCACCGGCATCATGAGCGCACCTCGGCGCGAGGGGTCATGCGCGCGAGCCGCGCTTCGAAGCGGGCCACGTCGTCGCGCAAGTCGTCGACGTCGTCATGGAACGCGGCCAGTTCGGCGCGTCCGACCACGTCGCGACCCTCTTCCACCAGGTATTCACTCGTGGAGCGGGTGAGGCTCTCCAGTACACGCCGTCCCGAGGCAAGGGCCTGACGCGCGGCCTTGAGCGCGTAGTGCGCGGACTGATCGCCGATCAGACGCGCGAGTTCGGCGTCCACGTCGGGCCGCGCGTGTTGGAACAGGTGTTCAAAACCTTGGACGACGGTGGCATCGCCCTCGACGGTTACGCCGGCTTGGTGGCTCCCGCCCTGCGCTCGGCCGGCCACAAGCCGAATCAGGCTGGCCGGCGAACCGCGGACGTTGGCATCGGCCGGCAGATCGTGATCGAGAGTGATCCGCAAGCCCTCCCGGTGCGCGGCGAGGTGCACGCGCAGTACGGTACGGCCTTGGCCGGCGAAGGCGATCGCAAAAGAACGGCCCTGCAACCGCTCCAAAAGGGCGCGGGCTGGAGTAGACGCCTGAATGTGCCGATTGATCAGCATCTCCAGTGACAACAGCGGTGTCGCGACCAGCATCAGTAGCGCCAACCGCGATGCAGGGCGACGATGCCGCCCGTGAGGTTGTGGTGGCGGACGCCGTCGAAGCCGGCGCTGCGCATCATCTCGTCCAGAGTGCCTTGATCGGGGAACATCCGGATCGACTCGGCCAAGTACCGGTAGCTGTCCGCGTCGCCGGCGACCAGACGGCCGAGAGCGGGCAGTACCGAGAAGGAATACGTGTCGTAGACGGGGCCCAATCCCGGCGCCACGGGCTTCGAGAACTCCAGCACGAGCAGTTGCCCACCGGGCTTCAAGACCCGATACATCGAGGCGAGCGCCGCCGCCTTGTCGGTCACGTTGCGCAGGCCAAACGCGATCGTCACGCAGTCAAAGGATTGGTCGGCAAACGGCAGCCGTTCGGCGTTCGCGAGCGCAAAATCCACGTTGCCGACGATGCCTTGATCGAGCAAGCGGTCGCGCCCGTGGCGCAGCATCTCGGCGTTGATGTCGGAGAGCACCACGCGACCGGTGGAACCCACCTGACGGCTCATTCCGGCGGTAATGTCGCCCGTCCCTCCGGCCACGTCGAGCGCCCGTTGGCCCGGTCGTAAGCCGGTCTGGGACAACAAGAACCGCTTCCAGAGCCGGTGCACACCGAACGACATCAAATCGTTCATCACGTCGTAGCGGCTCGCCACGGAGTCAAACACCGCGCGCACGCGGCTGGCTTTTTCAGCGCGAGCGACGCGCTCGTAGCCAAAATCGACCGTGTCGTGAGCGGGACTCTGCGGGTTGGGCTCGGTCATGGGGACCTCAGGGGCGTCAATGTCCCCATTGTACCCCCACCGCTACACGCGGGCGCGTCAGCCGTTGATGTTTGTGCCGAGTGGGTGAAGGATGCGCGAGCGCTGAGCCGTGTTCGCGCCGATGCACTCCAGAAACTCACTCAGCACCGGCGTGAACAAAGTGGTTTCCGTGAGAAAGGCGTCGTGGCCGTAGGCCGAGGACAGTTCAACGTACTCGCAGTCCACGCCCGACTCGCCGAGCACTTGGCCCATCTCGCGCTGCTGTTCGACGGGGAAGAGCAGATCCTCGCGTACGCCGATCACCAGCGCCCGCTCCAGTATCAGGCGCCGTGCCGCCGCGGCCGTATCCGTCGCGCCGCGATGCTGCAGTCCGTCAGCACCGGCCGCTACCCCAAACGCACCGAAGTCGAAGAGGTCCATGGCGCGCGAAATCGTCCAGTACGACCAAGGGTCGAACTGACGCACGAACTTGTGGGCCAAGTGTTCGAGCCAACTTTCGACTTCGAAATCCGTGCCTGAACCACGGCCCGAATACGGCTCGGTCTGATCGCGGCCGAAGCGCTGCTCCAGCAGGTCGCTGCCGACGTACGACAGAATCCCGATCTTGCGCGCCCATCGCATCGCCTGTTCAACCAACGCCGTGTCCGCGCCGGCTTTGAGGAGCGAGCCGACCATCTCGCGCTGCAGGCTGCGCGTGGCAATGGCGGCGGCATTGGCCGCCATAGCGCCCGAAATAGAGACCATGCCACGGGCACGCCCCGGGAACAGGGCCGCATGGGCGAGTACGGTCATGCCGCCGAGCGAACAGCCCACCGTCGCGTGCAGCGTGTCGATGCCTAAGGCGTCCACGGCCGCTTGGCTGGCGCGCGCGATGTCTTCGACGCGCAGTTCCGGAAAGTCACCGCCGTACACCTGGCCGGTCAGCGGATTCACCGACTTCGGGCCCGTCGAGCCGAAACAACTGCCCAGCGAGTTCACCACAATGACGTAATAGCGGTCCGTATCCAACGCGAGACCCGGCCCGACCATGGCATCCCACCACCCGGGGGACGGGTCCCCGGCGTGCGCTGCTGCGTGCGCGGACGCCGACAGACCGGTAAACACCAAGATCGCGTTGTCGCGCGACGGCGCGAGCGTGCCATAGGTTTCCACCGCCACTTCCGCCCCCCAGAGTTGGCCTCCGGTCGTGAGGGCAAAGGGGTTGGGCAGGGGCAGTCGACGGGCGGTCGAGGATGCTTCGGGGGGAGTGGCGCTCATGGTCACATTGTCCCCACCGGCCGTGATGGCCGCTATGGGGGGATGAGAACCATTCGTTATGACGGCAGAGCCAACCGGACGCTCTGAGGGCGGGACAGCGCGCCTACACTGCGCACTCTCCCCTTATTTCGGACCGGAATTCGCCGTCATGACGATCTACAACACCATTCTTGAGACGATCGGTCGCACGCCGATCGTGCGTATTAACCGGCTCGCGCCGGCGCACGTCACGATGTACGTCAAGGTCGAGTACTTCAACCCCGGCGGTTCCGTGAAGGATCGCCTCGCGATGGGCATCATCGAAGACGCTGAGCGCCGCGGAGTGTTGAAGCCCGGCCAGACGATCGTCGAGGCGACGTCGGGCAACACCGGTATTGCGCTGGCGCTGGTGGCCGCGGCCAAGGGATACCCTTTTGTGGCCGTGATGGTCGAAACGTTCTCGATCGAGCGCCGGAAGATCATGCGCGCGCTCGGCGCCAAGGTCATCCTGACACCCGCGGCCGAGCGCGGCTCGGGCATGGTGCGTAAAGCGAAGGAGTTGGCGGAGAAGAACGGCTGGTTCTTGGCCTCGCAGTTCGAGAACGAAGCCAACCCCGCCTATCACCGCCAGACGACTGGGCCGGAGATCCTGTCGGACTTCGCCGGCAAGCGGCTCGACTATTTCGTGAGCGGCTGGGGCACGGGCGGGACGATGACCGGTGCCGGCCAAATGCTGAAGCTCGCGCGGCCCGATCTCAAGATCGTCACGACCGAGCCGGCTTCGGCGCGATTGCTGGCGGGGGGCGAGTTTAAGCCGCACAAGATTCAGGGGTGGACCCCGGACTTCGTGCCGGGGGTCCTCGATCGCCACATCTTCGATGACAACGTTCCGGTGACGGACGACGAGGCGATTGCGACTGCGCGATTGCTGGCGCAGAAGGAAGGCCTCTTTGTCGGTATCTCCTCGGGAGGCAACTTTGCCGCCGCGCTCAAGGTCGCCGAGACCGCCCCCGAGGGCAGCGTGATCCTGACGGTCATGACCGATACCGGCGAGCGGTATCTCTCGACCGCGCTCTTCGAGGGCGTGCCCGAAGGGTCCGATCCGGAACCCACGTTGCCGTAATCCCGTGAGCGGGGCGTGCGATGCGCGCCCCGCGCTAGCGTCCCACGACGCAAGCGGTTACCGTGCGCGTTCCTGCTCTGGAGCGCGCATGGCTGTCAAAATCCGCTACGACTGTTCAAAGTGTCCGGGCTACTGCTGCTCGTACGACCGCATTGAAATCACCGAGTTTGACGTGCGCCGTCTGGCCAAGCACTTTGGTCTCGATGTGGAGACGGCCCGGCAGAAATTCACGCGGCGATACGTCAATAAAAAAGACAACATCGACGAGATGATCCTGCGGCATCGCAAAGACACCGTGTTCAAGTCGATTTGCCGATTCTTTGACCAGGACGAGCGCCGCTGCACGATTTATGCGGCCCGTCCGGGCGTGTGCCGTAAGTATCCGGAAGAGGGTCGCTGCGGCTATTACGATTTCTTGAAGTTTGAACGCGAGCAGCAGGGCGACGACGAATTCATTCCGTCGGCGTGAGCACGCCGTGGGTCGGACGCCGCACGTAACCGATCCCGTCGAGTCGTGACAGATATCGGGCCCAACGTGCGGCGTAGTGCTCGCCCAATTCCCGTAGGTAGGGCCACGTGTACAGGCCCGAATCGTGGCCGTCACTGAACACGATTTTGATCGCATACCGTCCGACGGGTTCGATGGCTACCACGTCGACATTTTCTTTGGCGATTTGTAGCACGTCTTGCCCCGGGCCGTGTCCTTGCACCTCGGCCGAGGGCGATTGCGTGCGCAGATACTCGAAGTCCAAGGCGTAACGGCGCCCATCGGCGAAGGCGACCTCGACGACGCGTGAGCGGCGTCGCAGACGGATGTCGGTGGGCGTGTCGTTGGCGTCGACGGCCATGGCGGTAGGGGCTCTTAGTCCTTCACGCGGCGGGCGCGCGGATGCGCCGCATCGTACACCTTCGCGAGGTGTTGAAAATCCAGGTGGGTGTAGACCTGCGTGGTCGACAGGTTGGCGTGACCCAACATCTCTTGCACTCCGCGCAGATCGTGGCTCGACTCGAGCAGATGGGTTGCAAAGGAGTGGCGGAACAGGTGTGGGTGCACGTGGACATCCAGTCCGCGTAAGCGCGCCCACCGACTCACCCGCAATTGCACGGCGCGCGTCCCCATCCGGCGCCCATTGCGGCCGACAAACACCGCCGCGACGTCGCTGCGCGCGACCCCCGTCCGCGCCGACAGCCACGCGGCGCAGGTGTCGACCGCCTTCGCGCCCACGGGCACGATGCGTGTCTTGCCGCCCTTACCGGTGACCCGCACGGTGCGGTCCTTCAGGTCGAGATCCGGCAGATCGAGGCCCACGAGTTCGGCGAGGCGCAGCCCGCTCGAGTAAAACAGTTCCATCATCGCCCGGTCCCGGGTATCGAGCGCGTCCGGCGCAGTGGCTTGCGGCGTGGGGCCGTCGAGCAGTCGCGCCATGCGGTCGACATCCAGTGCTTCGGGCAAGCGGCGCGCGGCCTTCGGTGCCGCCACATCGACCGCGGGGTTGCGCTTCAGCCAGCCTTCGCGCAGCAGAAAGTTAAAAAACGTGCGCAGCGACGACAGGCGCCGTTGTACCGAGCGCGGGTCCAGCCCTTGTCGGTGGATGGCGGCGGCGTAGGCGCGGATATGCTGCGCATCAAGGGTTTCAAACGCCGGAATCCGGGCGCTGCGTGCCCAGTCGCTGAAGGCGCCGAGATCGCGTCGATAGGCCGCGAGGGTATGGGCGGATAAACGCCGTTCGTGCGCGAGGCTGGCGTACCACGCCTCCACCCACAGCAATTCCGCCGCCGACCAGGGCGGCGGATTTGCTGTGGCGGGTGCCGTGTTACGGGGCGTCTTCGGCGCCATCGAGGGCCGTGGCGATCAGGTCGCCGATGCGGGCGAGGTAGTCGGTGGCCATCGTCGGGTTGAAATGGTCCGCGCTCGGTGAGCCTATCGCGAGCAACGCGGCGGCGTTGTGCACGGAGAGCGGCACGAGGGCGACCGAACCGATGGCGCTGCCGGAGCTCGGAAACAGAAATTCGCGCTGACTGTCGCGCACCTGACCGCACCGCTGGCGCCCGGCGGTCAGCAAGCTGTCGAAGGAGCGAAAGTCGCTGCTCTCGGCCGACACGATCCGCAGATGACGCGCGTCCACCTCGGCTAACGCCGCGCCGGCGCGGGTCAGTACGAGGACAAAGTCCGGCGCACCGAAGTCTTCGCGCAGACTGGCTTCCATCGCGTCCAAGCGCGCGCGCAGACCGCGCGCACGCACCAATCGGCAGGCCAGGCGGTGCATTTTGGTGCCGAGTGCGTCGTTGGCATGACCGATCGCGATCAGCTCGTGCAGGCGGGTCTCCAGTTCTCGGCGTTGCTCGCGCAGCACGTCCATCTGTCGCTCGACCAGCGAAATCGTGCCGCCCCCGGCGGCCTCGTGAGGGAGTCGCAAGCCCGCCAACAGCGCGCGCTGATCGCTAAAAAAATCCGGATGTTGGGTCAGGTAGGCGCTGACCTCCGCCGCGCTGAGCGCGGGCAGGCGGGCATCGCCACTGCGAGAGGGGGTCGTCATGAGCTCAAAGTTCCTTCATAGACCCGTACGGCGGGCCCGGTCATCCATAAAACATCGCCCGGCCCAGGCCAGTCGATCTGTAAACGTCCACCGGGGAGATCCACGGCTACGGAGTCATCCAGCCAGCCCAGATGCCGGCCGATGGCCATGGCGGCGCACGCCCCCGTGCCGCAGGCGCGGGTTTCACCCACGCCGCGCTCCCACACGCGCAACCGAATGTGGCAGCGGTTCAGCACTTCCATAAACCCGACATTGGTCCGGCGAGCGAAGTGAGGGTCGTGTTCGAGTGATGGGCCTAACGTGGTGACCGGCGCGGAGTCGACCTGCTCGACGCGCAGGACGGCGTGGGGATTACCCATCGACACGGCACCGACGGTCACGATCCGGTCGTTGACGGCGAGGTCGTAGCGCGGCGCGAGGTCGTAACCGACTAACCCAATGGCGGCCGGTGTGAAGTCCGGCACCCCCATCGCCACGGCGACCTGACCGTCTCGGCCCACACGCGCCACTACCGGACCGGCGGGGCTATCCAGCTCAAAGGTGTCGCCGATCCGCTTTTGCCGCCGGGCAATGAGCGCGGCGACGCAGCGCACCCCGTTGCCGCACTGCTCGACTTCCCCGCCGTCGGCGTTGTAAATCCGGTATTCCGCCGCCGCGCCCGATCGGCGCGACGGCAGGATGGCGAGCGCTTGGTCGAATCCCACGCCGGTGTGCCGATCCGCGAGGGCGCGCAGGACGGCGCGATCGGGCAGGGCGAGGGCGTCCTCGGCGTCAAAGACCACGAAGTCATTGCCGAGACCGTGCATTTTGGTGAAATGAAAGGCCATGGCTGAATCATAGCGGATGGCGTCTCGAGTGGCCCCTCCGATGGGCCCCGCGGTAGGATGCACGCCACTCTCTACTTGCCGGAAGTCCCATGGCCGCTGCACCGCGCGTCGGCTTCGTCAGCC
>Ga0214164_1000659_pt1 | contig 22145 bp, 21 predicted proteins | sample TroBogepilimnion_13_FD_153003 | JGI IMG/M metagenome (GOLD analysis project Ga0214164, IMG submission 153003) | Freshwater microbial communities from Trout Bog Lake, WI - Practice 03JUN2009 epilimnion v4 | ecosystem: Environmental > Aquatic > Freshwater > Lake > Epilimnion/Euphotic zone ...
CCACTTCGATCGGAAGATCTGGGTACTTTGCCCGAACTGCCTCGACCGCTTCCTTGATTCCGCCAGCGGCGACGATGTGGTTATCTTTAATCAAAGCAGCGTCAGATAAGGACATCCGGTGGTTTACTCCCCCGCCCATGCGGACTGCGAACTTCTCGAGTTCGCGCAGCAACGGTGTGGTCTTGCGAGTATCGCGAATTTTTGCGTTCGTACCCTTGATATCCATCACCCAACGCTGAGTAAGCGTGGCGATACCAGAGAGGCGCCCCATGAAGTTCAGTGCGGTGCGTTCTGCCAACAATAACTTCTGAGTCTCACCACGTGCGGTCAGGATCTTCTGTCCTTCTTCAACGTGTGAGCCATCGCGAAGATCGATCTCGTAATCGGTGATGCCACAGACTTCTAAGACAGCCGCCGCAACAACCACGCCAGCAACCGTGCCAGCTTTGCGTGCGCGGAATTCCGCGATACTTGTGTGCGCTGCCGGAATCGTTGAGACAGTCGTCAGATCTTCTCCACCATCTAAATCTTCAGCGATTGTGCGCTTTGCTAAATCTTCAACGTAGGCGGGATCTAACTGCAGATCCTGAAGACTCTTCTGTAGTTCTGGTGAGAGCATTAGGCATTCACTCCTGTTCCGATATCGAGCACGCGCGAACTCCATGTGCCATCTGGCGCGCAGCGTTGAACCACTTGCTTCTGCCACGCTGGATCAGTATTGGGAAAATCAGTACGCCAATGCGAACCACGGGACTCAGTTCGTTCGAGTGCGCCACGGACGATCGCAGTCGCCAAGATATAAAGGTTCGATGCTTCCCAGGCTTCAATGCGAGGCTCAGTACTTGTACGGGTTGCTAACTGAGTCAGCGTCGCGAGTGTTTCCTTCAACGATTCCTCTGATCGCATAACACCAGCACCTTCAGTCATCGAAAGCTGGAGTGGCAATCTAATTGCGGGGCTAAGTAAGAAGCCCTCGTTCTGATCTTCAACCGGCAAGACCTCGGCCGGTAAGTTTGCAGCGATATCGGCTGCGATACGCGCACCAAAGACCAAGCCTTCAAGGAGTGAATTTGAGGCGAGGCGGTTGGCACCATGAGCCCCAGTACAGGCGCTCTCACCACATATATATAAGCCTTTTACCGATGTACGGCCATTGAGATCAACCTTTACGCCACCTGATGCATAGTGAGAAGCCGGTGCGACTGGGATCAGTTGCTTCGTCGGATCAATGCCGTTTGCTTTGCATGATGCGTAAATCGTTGGGAAGCGTCCTTCGAAATCTGGAATCGCAGTCGCGTCTAACCAGACATGTGGAATGTTCGCACTCTTCATCTGATTGAAGATCTCTTTTGCGACAATATCGCGCGGTGCTAAATCAGCGAGCTCGTGCTTCTTCGCCATAAAGCGCTCACCCTTATGGTTGAGCAAGATTGCACCTTCACCACGAACCGCTTCACTGATCAACGGTTGTTGTCCACCTTGAGCGGTATCACGCCACAGAACAGTTGGATGGAATTGAATGAATTCAACATCTGCGACCTCTGCACCGGCACGTAGCGCGAGTGCAACACCATCACCGGTTGATACTGATGGATTAGTTGTCTGCGAATAAACCTGACCGAGTCCACCTGTGGCAACAACGACAGCCCGAGAGAGAACCTGACCAACACCATCACGACTTCCCTGTCCGATGACGTGAAGCGTCACACCACAGACTTGGCCGTGCGCATCTTGCAGTGCATCGATCGCAAGTGCTTGCTCAATAACCTCAATTCCCTTATCGCCCTTGATCGCTTCAAGGAGTGCGCGGGAGACTTCGGCACCAGTTGCATCGCCACCAGCATGCAAGATGCGATTGCGATGATGTCCACCTTCCCGGGTCAATGAAATCTCACCCGTCTCGGATGTATCAAAGACTGCGCCGCGAGCAATTAACTTGCGGACTGCTTCTGGTCCCTCTGTAACCAAAACTTTTACCGCTGCGGGGTCACAGAGTCCTGCGCCTGCAACCAAGGTGTCGTGCTCGTGCTGATCAGGAGTATCCCCTGGCCCAAGAGCTGCAGCGATACCGCCCTGCGCCCATTTTGTAGAGCCTTCATCGACCTTCGCTTTAGTAACAAGCAGTACTGATAATCCAGCAGATCGAATATTGAGAGCAGTCGTTAATCCTGCAACACCTGATCCGATAACAACGACATCAGCCTTCGTGGTCCAGCCAGGCTTGCCAGCTAAGAGCTTCATGGGCGGACCTTCATCTGCATATTGTCTAACAACCGGACGCCATTTACCCAACCGGCGACGATCGCACGCGGCTTTATCGTCGAAGAAGTAGCCAAAGCAAAGGTCTCTTCATCGATCACATCGGCGTAATCGAGCGTAAAGCCAGGGGCGCCATCCAAGATCTCATGGAGAGTTGATTGAGGGTCATCACTTTCAGCGGCAGCAAAGAGCGCCCGTGAAATCACGAGTGCATCGCGTCGACCAGCATCGCCCAATCGAATATTGCGCGATGAGAGTGCAAGGCCATCGGTATCTCTCACAAGAGGTGCTGGGACGATGGTGACAGGAATATTCTTTTCACGAGCCCATTGCTTAATGATGAAGAGTTGCTGGAAATCTTTCTCACCAAAGATTGCATGGGTTGGTTGTACTTTCTTAAAGAGACGATCAACAACGGTAACAACGCCATCAAAGTGTCCGGGGCGCTTCACGCCTTCATAGATCGATCCAATGGGACCTGCGCTGATGATCTCGGGGTTTGATGGATAAATCTCATCGACTGTTGGTGCCCAAATCTCAGTTGCACCAGCAGCAATCGCCATCGCGCTATCGCCTTCGATATCGCGGGGATATTTGGCTAAATCATCTGGGTTCTCAAATTGCAATGGATTTACGAAGATACTGACGACAACCTGATCAGAAAATTCTTTTGCAACTTTAATCAACGATAAGTGCCCAGCGTGAAGCGCACCCATGGTGGGTACAAAGGCCCTATTCGTGATACTCGTGCTGTTCATGTACTGCTCCAGTCCGCTGCGGGTACCAGGCTTGCTAGTTGTCCTAGGGGATTAATCGTACCTCGCCAAAACCAGGCAAAATCGCCTGCGGATCTACCTCAAGCCAAGGATCTAATACAAAGCGGCGTTCATGCGCGCGCGGATGTGGCAGGGTCAAAAATTCGGTATCTATTTCGAGATCACCAGCAAGAATCAGATCGAGGTCGAGTGTGCGAGCGCCCCATCGTTCGAGCCGTTCACGTCCGGCAGCAATTTCAATCGCTTGCATCTTCAATAAGAGGTCCGTTGGTTCAAGATCGCTCTCACCAATCAGTACAGCGTTGAGGTAATCGGGTTGCTCTGGTCCCCCGATCGGGTCAGTCTCGATATAGCTCGAAACTTTGGTCACACTGATGATCTGATTCAACGCATCGACAGCCCTATCAAGGGTTTCTTTACGATCACCCAGATTAGAACCGAGTGCAATAACTACCTTCATCGGTCGCGGCGAATATGCACTGCCACTGCAGCTTCGACTGGAGCTTCGGGCTTATAGATAGTGACTTCGATGCTCTCGACCCTTGGGTACTTGGTAAGAACTTCGGTCACGACTCGATCAGCAAGTGTCTCGATCAAATTGACTGGGTCACCTTCAAGAATCTGCTTCACATCAGGGACAACCTTGGAGTAATCGGTTGCATCGCTCACATCATCGGAAAGGTAAGCAGGCGATAGATCGGTGTAGAGAATGAGGTCGGCCATGAAGTGTTGGCCTTCACGACGCTCTTCTGGATAGACGCCATGGAAACCAAAGCCACGAATTCCGCTAATACGAATCTGATCCATTAGTAATACATCTCCTCGATCACTTCGATCGCATCGCGGTGCGGCTTTACGGTATGAGTGCGGACTCCCCAGACTTCACGACGAGCAAGATCTGATGTGATTGCAAGCGTTGCATCATCGCGATCCTTCGGTGAATCAGCTCCGATGAGCTCGCCTAAGAAGCGCTTGCGTGAGACACCAATCAAGAGCGGATAGCCAAGTAGTTGTAACCGTTCGACACCACGTAGCAGCGCCCAGTTATGTTCTGCCGTCTTAGCAAAGCCGATACCTGGATCAAGGATGATCTGCTCTGGAGAAATACCAGCCTTTAATAATTCGGTAACGCGATCATCGAGTTCATCTTTCACTTCGCGGACGACATCTTCATAGGTAGCAAGGTTCTGCATCTCGTTCGAGTGTCCACGCCAATGCATTGCGATGTATTGAATCTGTGGGGATCCAGCGATTACCTTCGCCATCAAGGGATCCGCAAGTCCGCCGCTGACATCATTCACAATTGATGCGCCGGCACCAATCGCCGCCTTCGCTACTTCTGATCGCATCGTATCGACGCTGACTACTGCGCCAAGTTCGCGAAGTTCGGTGATAACTGGAATAACGCGATCTAACTCATCCTCAAGCGATACTCGTTCAGCACCAGGGCGAGTCGATTCCCCGCCGACATCGATGATATCTGCGCCCTCTTCAATGAGAAGACGACCATGTTTCATTGCATCTGAAAAATCAAAGTGTTCGCCACCATCAGCGAATGAATCAGGAGTGACATTAAGAATGCCCATCACCAAGGTTCGTTGGTGTGCTCTCGATTCCAATTCACTCATGACTGACTTAATTCTTAGGCGATGTAATCAGCGCCATCGCTTCGGCGCGAGTAGCAGAGTTGCGCAACTGTCCCCGGACGGCGCTAGTGACAGTACGAGCTTGAGTCTTACGAACACCGCGCATCGACATGCAGAGATGTTCGCAATCGATAATGACAATGACGCCAGCTGCCTCTAAGACATCGACCATCGCATCGGCGATCTGAGTGGTGAGGCGCTCTTGCACCTGTGGCCGACGTGAGTACATATCGACCAAGCGTGCGATCTTTGAGAGTCCAGTGATCTGACCTGATGGGCCAGGGATATAACCAACGTGGGCTACACCGTGGAATGGTGTGAGGTGGTGTTCACAGTGCGAGAAGACTTCAATATCGCGCACAATAACGAGTTCAGAGTGCCCTAGATCAAAGGTGGTCGAGAGAATATCTGTTGGCTTCTGCCATAGCCCGGCAAAGTTCTCGTGATAGGCCTTCGCTACGCGCTTGGGAGTATCGCGTAGACCATCGCGATCTGGATCTTCACCAATTGCAAGCAAGAGTTCGCGTACTGCTTTTTCGGCGCGCTCTTGATCAAAGTGTCCATTCGCATTTCCATCGAATGGCCCCATTGATACTTGGTTGATCTCGTGATCACTCACTCTTCGGCGCAGCCTTCTTGCGAGCGCGCTTTACTGGAGCCTTTGCAACTTCTTCTTCACCAGCACCTTGTGACTTCGCTGGTGACATCGCAACCGGTGGGATATTAGATGGCACGCGATCAGATGATCCGGTCCAGGCTGGACGTGGCTTCACGCGCTTCAACTTGGTGAAGAGCTCGGCGATCTCATCCTTCAAAAGGGTTTCACGTTCTAAGAGTTCGACGACCAATTGATCGAGAATCTCTCGGTTCTCCACCAAGATATCGAAGGCCTCTTGATGGGCGTTCTGAATCAAGAGACGAATCTCATCATCAACGATCGCTGCGACCTCTTCGGAGTAATCACGTTGATGTCCGTAGTCGCGGCCCAAGAATGGTTCACCTTCTGATGTGCCGAGCTTGATTGCACCGAGGCGCTCAGTCATTCCGTACTGCGTGACCATTGCACGAGCAAGGTTTGTTGCCTTCTCAATATCGTTTGATGCACCAGTAGTTGGATCGTGGAAGATCAACTCTTCGGCAGCGCGACCACCAAGTGAATAGGCCAACTGATCGAGCATCTGATTGCGAGTTGTCGCATAACGATCTTCATCAGGCAAGACCATGGTGTAACCAAGTGCGCGACCGCGCGGCATAATCGTGATCTTGTGGACCGGATCGGTATGTGGGAGCGCAGCGGCAACAAGTGCGTGGCCGCCCTCGTGATACGCAGTAATACGGCGCTCTTCTTCAGTCATTAAGCGGGTCTTGCGCTGTGGGCCAGCCATCACGCGATCGATCGCTTCATCTAAGGCAGCAGTAGTGATGACCTTGCCATTTTCACGAGCAGTTAGAAGTGCTGCTTCGTTTAAGACGTTAGCAAGATCTGCACCAGTGAATCCTGGAGTGCGCTTTGCAAAATCAGAGAGATCAACCGACTTTGCCATCGGCTTACCCTTGGCATGGACTTCAAGAATTGCAGTACGACCCTTGAGATCTGGACGATCAACTGGGATCTGACGATCGAAGCGACCAGGGCGTAGAAGTGCTGGATCTAAAACATCTGGTCGGTTTGATGCAGCGATCAAAATAACCTGACCATTTGCTTCAAAGCCATCCATCTCGACAAGGAGTTGGTTCAGTGTCTGTTCGCGTTCATCATGTCCGCCACCAAGACCTGCGCCACGTTGACGACCAACCGCATCGATCTCATCGATAAAGATAATTGCTGGTGCATTCGCCTTCGCTTGGGCGAAGAGATCACGTACTCGTGCCGCTCCAACACCAACGAACATCTCTACGAAGTCTGATCCAGAGATGGAGTAGAACGGTGCATTTGCTTCACCGGCAACAGCACGGGCGAGCAAGGTCTTACCGGTTCCTGGAGGACCATAAAGGAGAACACCCTTAGGAATCTTCGCACCCATATCTTGATACTTCTTTGGGTCGGCTAAGAAATCTTTAATCTCTCGTAGTTCTTGGACCGCTTCATCAGCACCAGCAACATCAGCAAAGGTATTTGTCGGAGTCTCTTTATTAGTGAGCTTCGCCTTTGATCGACCGAATTGGAAGACTCGGTTGCCGCCTTGGGCATTTCCCATGAAGAGCAGCAATAAGAAGCCAACCAGGATGAGTGGGCCAAAGCTGTAGAGCAGAGATACAAGGAATGAGGTGGTTGGAATCTTTACATTCCAGGCCTTTGGTGGTGGATTGCTCGTTAAGAGCGTAACAATCGAAGGTTCTTGGTTTGCTACATAGTTCGCTTCAAGCTTCTGGGAACCGTTGTAGTAGACCCCACTCTTTAAGATGACTTCGATCAATTGATCCTTATCGACCATGACCGCAGAATCGACCTTGTTATCAGAGAGTTCGGCCAAGACGACAGAGGTATCTACCTTGATAAATTGATTACCAGAATTTGAGATACGTCCGAAGGCGCTGATGACGACGATGGCAATAATGATCCAGAACAACGGGGTACGTACCCAGCGTTGTATCCGTTTCTTGGGGAGTTTTACTTTCTTATCTGCCACAGTGCGTGATCTCCAGCGCTCTCTTATAAGTAGACATGCTCAGCGAGCACGCCGATGAAATCTAGATTGCGATACTTCTCGTTGTAATCGAGGCCATAACCAATAACGAAATCTTTAGGGATATCGAAGCCGACATACTTCACATCTACATCTACCTTGGCAGCTTCTGGCTTGCGCAGCATGGTGAGGATCTCAACTGATGCGGTGCCACGAGATTCTAAGTTCGACTTGAGCCATGCCAATGTCAGTCCAGTATCGACGATATCTTCGACGATCAAGACGTGGCGACCAGTGATATCGCGATCCAAATCTTTGAGAATCCGAACAACGCCGCTCGACTTGGTGCCGGATCCATAACTTGAGACCGCCATCCAATCCATCTCGATATGGCGATTGAGTGCGCGCGAGAAATCAGCCATCGTCATGACGGCGCCTTTAAGAATTCCGATGATGAGTAAGTCGCGACCTTCGTAGTCACGCTCTACCTGGCGCGCTAATTCATGTAAGCGGGCGTTGATCTCATCGCCTGTAACAATGACGCGGGCAATATCGGTTCCGGCTGTCGTGAGATCCACTGTGCTCCTCTTGAGTAGTGCGGTTGAGTCGTACGGCTACTTGGGGGTTGAGAGCGAAAGTCTGCCCGAAATTCGGGAAACCTTCACACCGCCTGGAAGGGATACCTCCCCTTGCCCCGCCCACGCTGTGATCAAGGCCTCTACTGGGGCGAGATGGTCGGCTGTAAGCGTGCCGGCTGGGGCGCCGGCCTCATACATCGCACTCCGTAGAACTCGGGCGCGGATCGCCTTGGGCAGATCGGCCAGCTCATCGGCGATGAGGTCGGGGTGGCTCTGGCGAAATTCTGCGGCTAACTGATCAAGGGCATCGGCATCTTCACGGGCGATCCGAGCACCACGAGCGAGTGCATCAGTGATGCCGGGTCCCAATTGAGATTCCATCAACGGCAGAATGTTTCTTCGAATCTTTACTCGCGTGAACTCTTCGTTCTCATTGTGGGGATCAGACCAGAAAGCAATCTCTTGTTCGGCACATGCTGCGATTGTTGTTGCGCGATCAACGCCTAGTAATGGACGCAGATACTTTCCATCGGCAGATAGTGGTGCCATACCACTGAGTGATCGCGTGCCTGATCCACGTGCCAGACCAAGTAAGACTGTTTCGGCTTGATCATTCAGTGTGTGACCCAAGAAGATTGTCTTCGCTTGGAACTCATTCAGTGCTTCATCGAAGGCGAGATAGCGGGCACGACGAGCAGATGCTTCTAACCCATCGGTGATCTCGACATTAACTTTACGAATATCAATCTGGTGAAACCCGAGTCGTGTGAGTTGTTGCGCAGTCGCTTCGGCAACATCGGCAGAGCCTGGTTGTAATCCATGATCGATGATCAGTGGAATGAGATTGAGTGCGAGGTCGCGTGATTCAAGTGCAACTCCGGCAGCAAGTGCTAAAGAATCTGCGCCACCAGAGACAGCGATCAATACATTCTCACCAGGAGTGAAGGTGGCAAGCCATGGACGTACTGCTTGCCTGATAAGAAGTGTCGCCTTCATGGCACCATCTTAAAGAGTAAAGCGCGCGAGCGTTAGACCCGTCCACCAGAAGGCATGAGGCCTTGGATGCTGTAGATATTTGAGTAGAGCAGACCCTTGCCCTTTGAATTCGCCTCCCACATCATCCCGCCGCCGGCATAGATAGTGATGTGGTGAATATTCTGAACGCTGCCATCGAAGGAGTAGAAGAGGAGATCGCCTGGGATCAACTGACTGAGCGGGACGCGCTTGGTATCAACGAAGTAGAGCGCAGCATTAAGGCGTGACCAGTTTGGATAGCCCAATCCCGCTGCTTTATATGCGGCATAGACCAAGCCCGAACAGTCGAAGGCACTTGGACCTTGTGCGCCCCAGATATATGGCTTACGTGCAAGGACCTGAACCTTTGCGAAAGCGACAGCAGCAGCCCGAATTGCATCTGTCGATCGTGTTGTTGATCGACCCGTGAATCCGCGGTCTGGCCAGATCTTCGCTTGATACTTTGTCGTCGTTGCAGTCGCAGCATTTGCTTCTTCAAGTTGTGAGAGCTGAAGTTGTTGTTCAAGGGTCAGACGGATACTGCGCGCCTTTGCGAGTTCGGCCATTAACTGGGCCTGAATAGCAAGGAGGCGATTCACTTCCTTCTGCTGAATTGCTTTAGCATCATCGGCTGCTTGCTTCGCTGCAGCAACCTTTGCAGTTGCAACAACTTGTGCCGCTTTGGTTCGATCAGCTTCTAACTTCGCAGCTTTTGCAACCACTTCAGCCGCTTGATATCTCTGCAACGCAGTCGAATTGCTTGCGCCAAGCTGATTCAGGGTATTGAGGCGATCGATCAAATCTTGTGGACCATTGGCATGTAAGACAGATTCAAGATCGGTGAAGCCCGATCCCATGATGTAAGCATTCTGTGCCATGCGACCGATCTGACGATTCTGTTCGGCGACAGCTGCAGCAGTGAGTGCGGCATGTGCAGCAGCGGCATTTGCTTGATTCGTCGCAACGACGAGATCAGCTTGCGCCTGAACATACTTTGCTTGCGCCGCCGATGCCACTGCGGAGAGTTGTCGAAGTGTTCCTTGTGCAGCACTTAATTTTGACGTCGCAGCATTAGCTGCTGCTTGCTTCGCAGCCTCTGCAGCTTTCGCCGCATCAATCTGTGCTTTGGTCGGCTTAGGAGTCTTCGCCGCTGAAAATTCAATGGTGGAGGTAGTGAGCCCAAGTGAGAGGGTGCCGATGAGGGCAGCACTCACTAGACGATTTTTCACTCGAAACACTCCTTGGGGTCCCCACAATTTTACTTGTAAGGCCTGGGAATTCTCGGGTATTCGCTGCCCGTCGCCAACGTTATTTCTAGTTAGCTACATCTCGTCTCTTAAAGAGCAGTGCAACGATTGATCCACTCACAACGAGATAGATCGCATCCATGATGAGTGAGTGCTGATAAGAAAATGTGAAGTCCCGGGCGGTGGTGAGGTTGGTGATGTTCTGTCCCGGAAGCCACTTTGCTGTGCTGCTTACGACGCCAGCGAGAATATTCTCCAAGATTAAGAACCAGATCACGCCGGTTGCGATGGCGCTGATCGGAGACCTGAAGAGAAGTCCAAGAATCATTCCAACAGTGCCGAAGGAAGCGACGCTGAGTAGAACGTTGCCGAGCGCTGTTGCAAGGGCAGAGATGCCTGCGCTCGTAGTCCATGCGGTGGTATTTACATGAGCATGGCCAGCGAGGATATATGCCACTGCGATACTTGAGATGAGAGATAAGAGCACCATCAAGAGTGCAAAGAGCACCATTGATATGTATTTACCAGCCAAGATCTTCATGCGTGCAGGTTGGCGAACTAATAAATTGCGAAGCGTTCCGTACGTGTACTCCTGCGCCGTCTGCGAGGCGAAGATGCAGAGCGCAACGATGCCTAGCAGGAATGAGACCAGGCTGAATCCATAGCTAATGCCATGTGCGGTACTTAAAAATTGTGCTGTAACGATCTCACCGCGTCGACCATTTCCTTTCGGATCGCCCACTCGCCAGAAAGTCAGGAAGGTGAAGAGCGAAGTAAGGAGAGTGACTATCGCCATCGTTGAGAGCAGAAGCGTTGGCCTACGTAATTTACGCATCTCGGCCCAGACCACATTGATCATTGGCTATCTCCTGTCATCTCAAAGAAGGTCTCTTCTAGCGTTGGAAGTACAGATGTAAGTGACGCAAGCGTTATGCCTGATTCAAAGGCGAGACGATTGAGTGTCGCGCCCCAATCGGGTGGGCTGACGATATGTGCAGCGCCATCAATAACCGAGACTTCGTGATCATGCTTCTTCACAATATCTACCAACTTATTGAGGTCGACTGCGTACTCGGGCTTGGCAACCAAGATTGGTTGTTGAGCTGCAAGGAGATCTGCGGTGCGACCATTGAAGATGACCTTGCCTTCACGCAACATCACCAAATGTTCGGCGATCATCTCGAGTTCAGAGAGTAAGTGTGATGAGACGAAGACGCTCGTGCCATCGGCAGCAAGAGATTTGATCAGCGAGCGCACTTCATGAATTCCGTTGGGATCGAGACCATTGGTTGGTTCGTCAAGGACAAGTAGTTGTGGGCTAGGTAGAAGCGCCGCCGCGATACCCAGGCGCTGCTTCATACCCAATGAATAAGTCTTGAACTTTGATCCGCCGCGATCGCCTAGTCCTACTCGATGTAAAAGTGGATCGACGATCGATTGGTCAAAGCCACCGAGTGATGCGAGAACGCGAAGATTCTCTCGACCCGAGAGCGCCGGATAGAAGGCAGGGCCTTCGATCATCGCACCGACGTAAGGCAGATACTTCTCGGGTTCGGTAATCGATTCACCTAAGACGGTGCCAGTGCCACCGGTCGGAGTGATCAGCCCCAAGAGCATGCGAATCGTTGTCGTCTTGCCTGATCCATTAGGGCCGACGAAGCCACAGACCGTCCCGCGCGGAACACTAAATGTGGCATGTGAGAGGGCTGCCCGTTCACCGTAGACCTTGGTCAGATCCGTGACCGAGATAGCGAGCTCTTTGCTATTAACCATGTTGTCAGGCTACCGCTTATTATTCGCAGATGACCGAGTCAAACCGCCCTTGGGGATACCGCGAGGAAACTCACGGCAAAAACCCAGATTGGCAATTGCATCCTGATACCGAGAGCGTCCGCGCTGGACTTGCTCGATCTGGTTTTGGTGAGACGAGCGAGGCGCTCTACCTCAACTCTGGATTTACCTACGGATCAGCCGAAGAAGCGGTCGCATCCTTTGCCGACGAGACTGACCATTACTTATATAGCCGTTTCCACAATCCAACTGTTGCAGTCTTTGAGAAGCGTCTTGCTGCCATCGAGGGCGCCGAACTCTGTGTTGCTACTGGATCTGGAATGTCTGCGATGTTTGCTTCGATCGCATGTCTGGTTTCACAAGGTGATCACGTTGTTGCCTCAGCTTCGATGTTTAGTTCTTGCTATGTCGTTCTCGCAGAGATCTTGCCTAAGTGGGGCGTCACCGTTGAATTTGTAAAAGGAAGTGTGAAGGCCGATTGGGAGAAGGCGCTCAATCGCCCAACGAAAGCTGTCTTCATCGAGACACCAAGTAACCCAATGCTTGAGATCGTTGATATTGCAATGGTAAGCGAGCTGGCACATAAAGTCGGCGCAACGGTGATCGTTGATAACGTCATGGCTTCACCTATTTTGCAGAAGCCATTGCAGCATGGCGCAGATGTCATCATGTACTCAGCCACAAAACATATCGATGGTCAAGGTCGTGTTCTTGGTGGCGCAATTCTTGGCAGTGCGGATTACATTACAAATCAGTTGCAGCCATTCACTCGTCACACTGGACCAAACCTCAGTGCATTCAACGCCTGGGTGTTGCTCAAGTCCCTTGAAACGATCGGTATGCGCGTTGAGCGAATGAACTCCAATGCTCAAGCAGTCGCAGAGTTCCTCTCATCGCATCCAAAGGTCGAGGCCGTGAACTACCCAGGTCTTAAGAGCCATCCAGGTTTTGAGATCAACTCTCGTCAGATGATTGGTGGCGGAACCACGATGAGCCTCACTCTTAAAGGTGGCCAATCAGCCCTCTTTGCAGCGATGAACAAGCTTCAAGTCATCGATATCTCGAATAACTTGGGCGATAGCAAGTCATTGATCACGCACCCAGCTTCGACAACACATCGTCGCTTGGCACCTGAGATTCGTGCCGATTTGGGCATCACTGACTCACTTGCACGACTTTCAGTGGGACTTGAGCACTCATCTGATCTCATTAAAGATCTCGAGATCGCACTCGGTTAGTTCTACTTAAGTAGGACTCCTGCAACAAGTAAGACTGAGTACGTACTCAAGTAGGTAATCGACCAGTGGAAGAGTTTTGCCGCTGACTTCTCAGATTCTGGGCTGTTGATCTTGGTAAGTGTTGTCCCAAAACCTAGTGCGAGAATAAATGTGATTGCTGCAGTCCACCACGGTAAGTGTGCGCTCTGAACAACCGCTAATGATGTTAAGAACATTCCAGTCGTGTGGAAGAGCATCTGCATCTGCACATTACGAAGTGTTGCCACAACTGGCAGCATTGGAATTCCCGCAGCTGCGTAATCATCTTTGTATTTAATGGCGAGCGCCCAGAAGTGAGGCGGTGTCCAGAAGAAGATCAAGGCAAAGAATAACCATGCGGTAAGTGAGAGCGAATTGGTAATTGCTGCCCACCCGATAAGTACTGGCATGCAGCCAGCAATTCCACCCCAGACGATGTTCTGCGATGTTCGACGCTTAAGTCCCATCGTGTAGAAGAAGACATAGAAGATGATGGCGAGTGCTGTAAGAATCGTCGCCCAGACAGTGGTGAAGATATAGAAGATCACAAGTGAGATCACGGTGATTGCCGAAGCAAAGATGAGTGCGGCGGTCTTGCTCATATCGCCGTTCACAAGTGGACGCTTGGCTGTCCGCGTCATCAAGCGATCTGATTCAACTTCGATCACCATGTTGTAGGCATTGGATGCGCCTGCGGCTAATGTGCCACCGATCAAGGTTGCGATGGTGACCTTCAATCCTGGAACGCCACCAGCAGCTAAGAAGAGCGCTGGCAGAGTCGTGACCAAAAGGAGCTCGACTACACGCAGCTTCATGAGCGCGATGTAGGGGCTGATTACGGTCGATTGCATAACCCGAACTCTAGAGGCTAGAAGGAAGTTATATCGAGTTAAGCGGTCTTAGGGGCGGGCTTGGCGATCGAAGCGAGCATCTTGTCGATCGTCTCTCGCGCAGCAGAACGTGCGCTCTCACGGTTAATAATGTGATCTGCGATAAATGCGAATACGTACTGCTTGGAACCGACTGTCACATAACCAGCCAGGCTCACGGTGTTATCAATCCACCCAGTCTTCGCCTTTACGAGTCCGACTGCCTTTGGTGCATCCTTTACGAATCTGGTCTTAAGTGTTCCAGTCTTTCCTGCAAGTGGTAGGCCATCGTAAATATAGTGAAGATCTGGATTCTTTTTGATCTCTACCAAAAGTGCGGCGATCGTTCGGGTTGAAACCCGAGTGGCATGTGAAAGCCCATTGCCATCTTGGACTAAGAGTCCCTGAGTTGGAACATTGAGATCAGTTAAAGTTTTTTCAAATGCACTTTGAACACCAGCGACGTTTCCGGTGAAGCCAAGCTTCTGCGCTGCAAGAACAGCGAGCCGATTCGCTAATTGATTATCGCTATAGAGAAGTGTGAAGGCGATGATATCTGGCAAAGCTGGCGATGAAATACTGGTGAGCTCTTTCGTTGGTTGTGATACATCACCTTGTACAGTCGACAATGGTGTAACCGTGATTTCAACTCTGCCATGGAAGAAATGTTGTAAGAGGGTTAGGTCAGTGACATTGATATTGGAATATTCGAGTGTGATCGCCTTGAGATCTGGATGTGCTGCAAGAACAGCATTGACCAAGGTTGGCAGATAAGCGCGATGATATTTCTTTGCTTCATAGGCACTTGCTGTCAGCCACGGGTCGCGGTCACCAGAGAGTATGTAAGTCGCTGGATCACTTGTCTCACTGATGGTGGTCACGAATTTTTTATCGGGGCCAAATGCCTTCAGCGCGGTTGTTGTTGAAATAAGTTTTAACACCGATGCAGGTGCGCGAAGCGTGCCGGGGCTGTGCTGGAAGATTATTTGGCCGGTATCGGGATCGATGACCAAGATGCCAGGGCTGCGCAGCGTTGGTGACTTTGAGAGTGAGATAAAGGTGGAAGGAAGGCTAAGCGCTTGTGCAGGGGTGAGCGAGGTCGAAAGGAGTGCACCGCAGAGTGTGGCAATTGCCAGCGGCTTCATAACTTTTCGCATCATCACAGGGAGGATTATGCCCTGTCGACTCTCTTATTTAGAGTTATCTCATGACACAGGCAGAGATTGGTCCCGGTGAGTTCTTCCCGGTCGTTGGCGTTGGACCACATCCCGAGCCTTGGCCAGTTGGAGATCAATACGATCCTGAGTTATTACTGAATGGTGATCGCCGAAATGTCTTAGATCACTATCGCTATTGGAGTGTTGCGGCGATCGTGGCAGACCTTGATACCAAGCGCCATGATCTTCAGATCGCGATCGAGAATTGGCAACACGATCTCAATATTGGATCTGTTGTCAGAACGGCAAATGCCTTCAACGTCTCAAAAGTTCATATTGTTGGTAAGCGCGATTGGAATAAGCGCGGCGCGATGGTGACTGATCGATACTTACATGTGCTACATCATCCGACCGTTGCAGATTTCAAAAAGTGGTGCGATGAGAATCAAGTGCCGATCATCGGTATCGATAACTTGCCAATATCGAAAGAGTTAGAGAAGTCATCACTTCCTGAAAAGTGTGTGATGTTCTTTGGCCAAGAAGGCGCCGGCATGTCTGATGAAGGCGTCGAGATCTGCGAAGTTGTTCTAGCGATCAGGCAGTATGGATCAACACGATCTATGAATGCGAGCGCAGCTGCTGCGATCGCCATGTATGCCTGGGCGATGCAACACCTCAACTAATGTAATTAGTTACCGAGTTCTTCGGGTTCTACTTCAAGTACATCAGTCACTGACTGCAAGCGACGATCGATCTCATCTGCCTCTGGGAAGCGCCCAAGTGTGCGCATCACGCTAGCGATGCGACGTTCGATCTCGATAATGAATTCAAAGTCACGGTTATCTGAGTTCTCGGTGGAGTTCTCAAGTACTCGCTCAAGTGTTGCAAGGCCTTCTTCTGCCTTATTAGAAGCGATCTGTGCCTTACCGAGTTCGAGCAAAGAGTAGGTCTCGCGATGATGATCGTGAGCGGTGGAGAAGACATCGAGTGACTTCTGCGCTGCAAGAAGTGCGCCTTCAGCATCGCCAAGTTCGGTGAGGCAGTGGGCGATCTTCTGATCGCAGCGTGCCACGTTGATAACTTCCTTCATACGCTTAAAGAGTGCACGCGCTTCCTGGAAAGCCTCGGTCGCTTCTTTATATCGCTTCAATTCGCGAAGTGCGCAACCAATGAGATGAAGATCATTAGCAGCACCGGCATCATTGCCTTCGACCAAATGTTCTTGAACACAGTCGCGCATACATTCGATCGTCTTCTCATACTCTTTCGATGAGTACCACCATTCACCGAGTTGGCAGGCAAGATCGATCGCCATTGGTGACTTGGATTCGCGTAAGAGATCGACTGCTTTGCTCATCGCATCAGCAGCTTCATTCATTCGCTTTAATTGATTGAGGTTGTACCCAATTGCAGAGTAGGCCTGCGCTAATCCATCATTAGAAGCAACGGGATCGAGTTCGGCGTAGATATCGCGCGCAGTCTCAGCGAGCGCAAGTGCTTCGTCATATTGCCCACGGGCATAGATGCGTGCACTTAATTCGTAAAAGGTATTGGCGCGTTCAATCCCGGTGACCTCGGGGATTCGCTCCCAGAGCATCTCTTCGGTGAGAATGTCGTCTTGGCCTAGATCGTCATCGTCATCACTCATAGTGCTAGCCCTCCTGATCGAACTGGTTGCTAACGGGGATAGTGGAACATTAGTACCGCAAGCCTGCCTCGGCAGAAGAAACGCTGGCAAGTAAGATGGGGCCATGCCTACACCCGAGCGCCCCGAAGGGTCAGTTAGCCGTCGCACCATGCTCAGCCTAGGAGTTTTGGCTGGCGCCTCCACCCTCTTAGGAGCCCTTCCTGGGATTGCCAACGCCGCCTCCCCTGATATTTCTCACGGCTCTCGCTCACTCCCTCAGGTCGCACTCACCTTCCATGGTGCTGGCGATAAAGCAATGGCGCAGAAACTTCTAGCAATCCTCAAAAGCACCCAGACTCCAGTAACAGTCTTTGCAGTCGGCGCCTGGTTGAAAGCGGATTCATCGATTGCGAGTCAGATTCTTGCTGATGGTAATGACCTTGGAAACCACACAATGAATCATCTACAGAGCAAGACGCTTAGCGCAGCAAAGTTGGATTCCGAGATCTCTGGGTGTGCCAAAGAGTTGGTCTCCCTAATAGGCAATCACGGAAAGTTCTTCCGCCCTTCGGGCACGCAATATTCCACGCCATTGATTCGCAAGACCGCACTTAAGTATGGCTACAAGAAATGTATCTCCTACGACGTTGACTCTCACGATTACCAGGACGTTGGAAAAGCTGCAGTCATTAAGAATGTAATGAGTACCGTAAAGAACGGCAGCATCGTCAGTCTGCACTTCGGCCATCAAGATACGATCGATGCACTCCCAGCGTTGATCACGCAGTTGCATGCCAAGGGATTAAAGCCGGTCACACTCTCAACGATGTTAGGCACAATCTAATGAAGAAGTTCTTCACCTCTTTACTCACAGTTCTGGTCGCTCTTCCATTAATGACGATAAGTGCCAGCGCAGCCACACCGCTTGCGGGTATGCCACCTGTGCTTGATCAGAATGATATCTACGCTGCTGATCGACCTAATCAACTTTCTCCGGTTGTGGCGAACTTCCCTGAGCGCGTCTACGTTCCAAACCATACGTCAAATACCCTCACCGAGATCGATCCGAAGACCTTCAAGATTATTCGCACCATCAAGATGAAGGCGGGGCCGCAGCACGTTGTTCCATCGTGGGATTTAAAGACGCTGTGGGTCAATAACAACGAAGGTAATTACCTCACTCCGATCGACCCAATGACCGGCCTTGCAGGTACTCCGGTCTATGTTCATGATCCTTACAACCTGTACTTCACTCCAAATGGTAAATATGCGATCGTGATGGCTGAAGCAGATAAAGAATTAGTCTTCCGCGATCCACACACCATGGCGATCAAGAAGATCGTGAAAGTTCCATGCGCTGGTGTCAACCACGCGGATTGGACGAAAGATGGCAATTACTTCTTAGTCAGTTGTGAATTTAGTGGAAAGCTCTTGTGGGTCAACACTGCGAAGATGTCGATTGCAAAGGTCTTTACCTTGCCAAAGGTTATGGGTGGCTCGACCATGCCACAGGATGTAAAGATCTCACCTGATGGGTCGACCTTTTATATCGCCGACATGATGGCCGACGGCGTCTGGGTAATGAAGACCGATGCAATTGGAAAGTTCTCGCTGATTAAGACCGGTAATGCTGCGCATGGACTTTATGTCACTCGAGATTCGAAGACTTTACTTATTACCAATCGCGGTGAAGGTTCGGTCTCGGTTCTTCGCTTTAGCGATAATGCTTTGATCGCCAAATGGAAGATCCCTGGCGGAGGTAGCCCTGATATGGGCGGTATCTCTGCCGACGGAACCCAGTTCTGGGTATCAGGTCGTTATAACAGCGAGGTCTATGTCTTCGACATTACTCATGGAAAATATCTGAAGACTATTAAGGTTGGTAAAGAACCACATGGTCTGGCGATCTACCCACAACCTGGAAGATATTCATTAGGTCATACGGGAGTATTTAGATAATGAAGCCAATGAAAAGTCGCTTCGATATACCTCAATGGATTGGTCGCCTGGCCTTATGGCTAGGAGTGCTGAATGTTGTAGCTAATATCTTTAGACGTTTTCAACCGGTCGCTCATCGCGTCGATAAAGTTATACCGGGTCTCGTTAATTCGACCGCATTTTCAACTGCTCTCTTCACATCGCTCGTTTTGATTTTGGTTGCAAGTGGTTTGCGACGTCGCAAGCGCCGAGCATGGACTATTGCGGTTATTGTTCTGGCCTTTAATCTACTTTCAGATTTCTTCAGGTATCACTATCATCCGCTGCAGATCATTCCAAACGCAGTTTTGCTTGTGATTCTTTTGATTGTTCGCAACGAGTTCTTCGCGATCTCTGATCCGGCGACCAAATTCCAACCTCTTTATGCATTCGCGATTCTTCTCTCCTTCACAATTATCTCTGCAATCATGATGCTCTACTTCCGCCACGGCCACGATATCGTCGGAAATCCAAGCTTTAAGAATATTTTTCTCACAGTAATTGAGGGAATGGTTGGTATATCCGGCCCTATTGAATTCATTAACCAGCGAGCTTCCGATGCGGTCGAGTTTAGCCTTGCGGCACTTGGCATCTTCACGATCGTCTTGCCGCTCTTCCTCTACTTCAGGCGAGTAAAGCCGCTACCAAAGATGAGCGATGAAGATATTGAGATCGTTCGAAAGCTCATTAGGCATGACGTTGATCAAGATTCACTCGGCTACTTTGCAACTCGTCGAGATAAGAGCGTGATCTGGGCGCCAAGTAAGAAGGCTGGCATTGCATATCGCGTTGAAGCAGGTGTGATGTTGGCAAGCGGTGATCCCTTCGGTGAGTACAGCCTCTGGCCTGCTGCTATCGATGCATTCTTGGAGGAAGCAAAGCTACACGCATGGACGCCGGCCGTAATGGGAGCGAGTGATCGCGGCGGTGAAGTGTGGGTCGAGCATGCAGGCATGACTGCATTCGATATTGGCGATGAAGCGATCATCAAAGTTAAAGATTTCACTCTTGAGGGCCGCCCAATGGCCAACGTCAGGCAGATGGTCAATCGAATTGGGCGCAAGGGTTATGTTGCAAAGACAACAAAATGGTCTGATCTTGATCTAAGCATTCGAGTTGAACTTCGTGGCCTTGCTAAGAAGTGGCGCTACGGAACTCCAGAACGTGGCTTCTCGATGTCCATGGATCGCTTTGGTGAAGATATCGATGGTGAAGCAATTATTACTATTGCAACATTGGGTGATGAGATCAAAGGTCTGCTCTACTTCGTCCCATGGTCACATGATGGAATCTCGCTCGATCGCATGCAGCGTGAACGCGGTACCGATCCTGGCGTCAATGAGCTTTTGATTGTTCAGACAGTTGAATGGGCTCGCGAGAATAAGATCGAGAGCATATCGCTTAACTTTGCCGCCTTCCGATCACTCTTTGAGCGCGCAGATAAAATTAGCGCAGGCCCTATTACTCGCGGATCACGTAACTTGATTCGATTCTTCTCTAACTTCTTCCAAGTTGAATCGCTCTATCGCTTCAATGCAAAGTTTGATCCCGAGTGGCAGACACGATACTTGGTCTACCCAAAGGCCACAGATATCGCCAAGATTGGTTGGGCGGCGATCAAGGCCGAACAATTTATCGGCAGCTTTAGAAAGAAAGCCGTTAAGGGGTAGCTGACGGGGCTGGCGTTGGTGCTGGGTTCTGCTGATTAATCCATTCGAAAGCGGTTGATACAAAGGGCTTCCAAACATTTGTGTTATGGCCGCCTATCGGAATCGGCACATATCGAATCGGAATTAAGCCACTTGCAGCGCTCATAAAGTTATTTGCGGCAAGGTTCGTGAACTTATCTTTCTTGCTAGCAATAATCATGAGGTGCACCGACGTAGGGACCTTCTTCAAGGTTGCGATCAGGTCATACTTGCCTTGTAAGAAGTTCTTCTCGCGCTTATTAATGCCAGCAGAGAATAAGGGCTTGAAGTAGCCAGCGAGAGAGACGGCGCTGTTATATAAATCTGGATGGCGAATAGCGACTTCGGCTGCGCACCAGCCACCAGTTGAGTAGCCGAATGAGGACCATGGCCGGTTATCGATACCGATAAATTTTGTGGCAAATGCCTTCATATCGTGGGTGAGCCAAGTTTCAACTTGTGCGCCACCAACAAAGTTGAGACATTCGGTATCAACACCTGGTGAGACATTGATTGCCGGAATGATCGCGATGGTGTTCTGGACCGCTCCAGAGTTCTCTAAGTTTTCGAGTGTGGTAATTCCCGCCATGCTGCCAATCCAGGTCTGTGGAACTCCGGGATAGCCAGGGAAGAGTTCGACTACTTGGTAATCACTTCCGACCGATGGTGAAGCCGGGTTAGCCTCCATCTGCGCTGCAATCTTTGGCGGAAGAACCACGTAGACAACATCTGAAATCTTCGACTGCTCTCCTTTTATAACTTCGCGGAAGATCAAACTTCCACCCGCCGTCGTTTTTGCTTGCTTGATATCTTTTCCAGAAATCTGTGCAAGCAGGTCAGGGGCTACTGCAATTTTCGCAAGTTGATTCTTACTTCCAAAGAGGTCACCCCAGCTGGCGTAGAACTGGCCATTGCGGTTGATGGTGATACCCGTTGAAGCGAGCGCAAAGATCTGAATGAAGATGATGATGCTGACGCGAGCAAAGATATGACGGAACTTCTTCGAGACAAGCTTGTGCCAGAAGAAGACTGTGAGCACGATCGCGAGAGCAGTCACGGCCCAGAAGAGGATCTCTGTGCTGAGACTAGAGAGAAGAAGCACGTCGAACCTTTCGCACTGGAGACCTTTTGTATGGGCGATATGCCCGTTATGAGGCTAACTCTAACTTACGAACCCCGTCCAAAAGGCGGGTATCATTACTCCACGTGCGTTTCATAACTAGCCCGTCCTTTGACCTCACCTACGAGGATGTCTTCCTCGCCCCAAGTCGTTCTGAAATATCTAGTCGTATGGATGTAGACCTCTCCACGACTGATGGAACTGGGACCACGATCCCACTCGTTGTATCGAATATGACCGCAATCTCTGGCCGACGTATGGCCGAGACGATCGCCCGTCGTGGCGGTATCGCAGTGATTCCACAAGATATTCCACTCGAGATTGTTGCTGATGTCATCTCCTGGGTGAAGGCACGACATACCTTCTTCGATACACCAGTCACTCTTGCTCCAACTGACACGGTTGCAGATGCTCTTGATCTCATCAACAAGAGAGCTCATGGTGCGCTCATCGTCGTTGAAGGAGATAAGCCAGTTGGCATTGTCACTGAGGCTGATTGTGAGCGCGTTGACC
>Ga0214164_1000662_pt1 | contig 22068 bp, 23 predicted proteins | sample TroBogepilimnion_13_FD_153003 | JGI IMG/M metagenome (GOLD analysis project Ga0214164, IMG submission 153003) | Freshwater microbial communities from Trout Bog Lake, WI - Practice 03JUN2009 epilimnion v4 | ecosystem: Environmental > Aquatic > Freshwater > Lake > Epilimnion/Euphotic zone ...
TCGTCTGTAATGTAAGTAAACAGTACACCGGATGCGGTGTTATACCATCTGTCGCCGTTGGCAGATACCGGAAACGTGGGCGGAACTGTGCTTTCTGTTATCTGGCTGTGATTTATGTATTGTAATCCGTTGCCCGATAGATTAACTCCAAGTACCTGGCCGGCAGTGCCTATTTGACTGTTGCCGGTACCACCGTACACATAACCGATAGTCGATGCACTCCACGTACCAGCAGTAATATTGCCTACAGAAGTTATCTGTGGTTGGTTATTGTTGACACTTAGCACACCAGACGAGTTGTTGTAACTCAATCCAACTCCGGCAATTGTGCCGGAAACACTTAATGCATCGTTGCTGAATATCAGCGGCGAATTTGAATCAAGTTGCAGCTCAATTATACCAAATCCGCCTGGTCCGGTTATTGTTTTAAGCGCAGTTGCAGATTCGATAAATGCGGCTGCGTTGACATTTAAAAATTGTCCGCTCTGTGTTAAACCAAACCCAGGTAAAACTACACCCGCCGAACTGAATTGCGTCCAATATATTGGTGATGTATTAACTGTGATAGGATCTTGGGTGGTTACTACCCATCCAGTAGCTGAATTAGCTGTTCCTTCTTGTACAAATACAAAATCACCATATTCAACTTTGCCAGCAGTACCTTGTCCGTTAAAATCTGCTGACCGGCTTAAAACCCAAGATTCGCTAACTCCGCCAATTTGCACAACAGTGTAAACGCCATTTTGAATTGGGTCGGTTTGATTTTTTACAAGTATTCTGTTGTTAAATGTAGGAAAAACGCCGTCAATTTCCAGTGGTCCGTACACATTACTGGTTAACGACCCAAAATTAACAGATGGCGTAAACGACGCTGAAAGCAGTCCGGTGGTTGCAACAACTACACTAGCTTTAACATTTAATCCACTAGCAACTGCATCCACATACGATTTTGTTGCAGCATCCTGTGCATTTTGTGGATCGGCAACATTAATTATACGATGGTCGGTCATGTCTAACGTAGTGGTTATTTGTACGTTAGCTACGTTGGCAGCAAGTATAAGGTTGTCCCCAGGCGCTGCTGTTGTAAAGTAGTCACCGGTTATTTCTATGTTGCCAATTTTAAGGGTTTGTGTGTTTGCATCAAATGTTAATGCAGTGTTTCCAATTAATTGACCGCCTGGGCTACCAAACCCAATTTCTCCAGGAGCAAGTGCAGTACCTCCTGACGCTCCACTGGTAAAAATAGCACTGTTATCGGTTATTTTGATATAAACAGGGATAGAAGAACCAGATGTTACTACATTGGTGACACCGCCAGGAACAGTACTGCTGACATAGAGAAGGTCGCCTGGAAACCCTGGCAAACTGGGAAGGTTTGTAACATATCTATTAATAGGACGATATGTAAAGTTACCAACATCTGGTTGATTGATACTGGTAACTTCGCCTATGCTTTGAGTAGATCTTACAAGTGTTGCCAGACTTGCTGTGTAAGTTCCGTCTTGATTGAGATATATTATATCGCCAATTTGAAACGTGTTGTTGGGTTGATTGGCAGGTATAAAATCTTGAATATAATTATATGATGCAAATCGGTTAACAATGTCGGGTATTAGGTTAATCGGAACTGCATAGTCGGGTATAGTAGCAAAAACTGGTATACCTTCGCTGTTTAAGTTGATAATTAAACAATCGTAAATACCAGGATCACTTACCGAGCCAATGCCTATACCACTTTGTGCCGGATTGTTAACAATGTTACTAAGTCCAACATCTTCAACAATAAATGTTAATATAGAGTCAGTTTGACTGGTTATACTGACAATTTCGACAGCAATGCTTGCTGCTGTAAATACCAACCAATTGCCCACACTTACACTGAGGCCGTTGTAGGTATAAGGTATTGGTGTTTCAGGGTCACTGTGAGTCTGGCTTTGTACGTCAACTGATACTTGCCATTGGTAAGGGTACCCTATCCAAGGATCTGACGGATTTAAACTGTCGCTCCACGTTGCATAAGGAGTGATATTTGAAACGTTTGTAAAAAGAGTTAAAGGTACTCGAAAACTTTGTGCAGTCATTGTCTAACCTTAGTTAATGTAAACTGCGATTCTTGCGTGTCCGCCATAAACCGTGCCTACATTGTTTGCAGTTATTCCATTTAATACAAATTGTTGTGTAATAGTTGTATCATACGTTATGTTCATGAGGGCAGTTGGCCCTCTGCTGGTATAAACAGTGCCCCCGACAGTAGTTTGGCCATATGCAACAAAATTTTGTGGCAGACCCGACACAGTATAGACAATTGTTACAAAAGTAGCTCCAATGGTTGCTGCCCATCCCGATGGCAATCCTGTTACTGATTCAATAATGCCGCCGCCGGAATAGTTAACCACAAAGTCATACATATTAACGCCAATTGGCCCTGCCGGACCGGTTGGCCCTGCTGGGCCTTGGCTAGGTCCAGTTGGGCCTTGCGACCCTGCGTGTCCAGTTGGGCCTGTGTATCCCCATGGACCTTGTAATCCAGTTGGTCCAGTATATCCAATTGGACCTGTAACTGTTGATGCAGAACCAGTTGGACCCGTAACAGAAGGGCCTGTGTAGCCAGTTGGACCTGTTATAGTCGACGCAGTACCTGTAGGACCTGTTGGTCCGCCTGCAGGTCCTGGTGGTCCTTCGGGTCCCGGTGGTCCTGGAGTACCAACTACACTTGGCACCCACGATCCTTGATAGTTTATATAGAGATTGCCGTCGTCGTCATTCCACCAAAGATCTCCTATGTTCGTACCAGATGGAGCTACGTTAGATACATACGTATGATTTTCGGTAGCCCATACTACGTCGTAGTTGGCATTGCTATTTTTAGCAAGAACTTGTCCGGTTGCACCACCAGCAGGAATTCCATTTATTGCAGCGCCTTGCTGATTATTACCTGTTGCAGCGGGACTAACTGCGCCATAGTTAAGCAGTATGTATCGAACTGCACCAACTAGATATGGATCAGTCGGCGGCGGAATCAAGTATGTTCTGTCAACAATAGCGCGCAGCCAAATATAATTTCCGCTAAAACTAAACGCAACAACACCGGTGTCCCCGTTGCCCGACCCGGTAGGAGCTGCCGGGTTCTGAGGAAACTGTACAAAAGGTGTGTCGCCAACCAACGGAATGGAGAACCAGTCAGTTGGACCTGGTTGAGATGCTAGTGATCCTTGTATATAAATTCGACCGATGAAATTAACGACAGAGATACTTACGGTGTGGTTACAGCCTATAGAATTGCTATAACCAGCACCTTTTTGCTGTATTCCAACAACGTTAATTTGCGTTGTAGTACTGCCAAGTAGTGTTACGCTGAACATCCAATGCCCCTATATGATAGAGCTATTTAGCGATGCGTCGGTGTTCACTTAAGCTCTAGTGTTTCAACTACAATTCCTTCGCCAGTTAGAATACTTTCTGCCAACTCAGGAATGCTTGCCAGCAGAGTTTCCAACTGGTCTTCGTTCAACACAGACTCCTGACTATCATAATCTTTAACAATTTTCGATAGTTTAATTGCTAGTACTTGTTCCAATAACTTTGCCATTTTTATCTCCTTCACAGCAAAGATATTTATCAATTAACTAGGTATTTAATGTAGGCTTTGGTTTTCTTCCGCGTTTACGACCTACTTTTTTACTTGAACCATCTGGGAGAATATCGTAAATATCAGCATATCTCACCGGATCCATGCCATCTATTGCATGTATTTCATTTTCATATGCATGTATAGTCTTTCTAAGTTCGTCACCCGAAATTAATTCAAACAAGGGTGTACCGTTTTCTATCGATACACGCTTTATTCGAAATTCGCCAGTTTTCTTAAAGGATCTGCCAAATAAATCCAGACCTTGATATGATGCTGTAATTAAAGTGTCGATTGTCAGTGCGTTTTTGTTAATTAAAGCAGATATCACTGTGCTTGACATATATTATTTCTTTCCAAATTGTTTTCTAGTTCGAGGTTTTCTTGCTGAATAGTAGTATCAATGACATTATAAACTAATTTGTCATTTTCAACTGCAAACAGAACTGCGCCGCCGTTTTTGAGAGATCCAAATAGAATTTCTCTGCTAATCGGCTTCTTTACATGCTCTTGCATCACTCGTGCTAGTGGTCGAGCTCCCATGTTACGGTCAAAACCTCGATCGATCAACCATTGCTTAGCTGATGCATCAAATACTATACTGATATTTTTTTGTTGGCTAAGTGTGTTGAGTTGTGAAATAAATTTGTCTAGCACTTTGTTCATGCTTTCTTTACCAAGTCGGCCGAACTGAATAGTAGCGTCTAAACGATTGCGGAATTCCGGCGCAAACCATTGTTTTACGGCTTCTTGTCCTGTGTCAATTCGTTCTGAATTACCAAAACCGATACCAGATTTTTCCATTTCAACTGCACCCAAGTTGCTGGTAAAAATTAAAAATGCATTACGAGCACTGGCAGTTTTACCATTTTGGCTCGAGATCATACCGTTGTCCATTACTTGGAGGAAGATACCGACAATATCAGGATGAGCTTTTTCAATTTCGTCGCATAAAATTACACAATGTGGGTTTTTTTCTAGTTCGTTAATCAGTACTCCCGAGCCAGCGGCTCCGTCGCCGTAACCAACATACCCAGGTGGTGACCCGATAAATTTGCTAACACTGTGTCGTTCTTGAAACTCGCTCATGTCAAATCGCACAAAAGGCACGTTGATAATGTGTGCCAATTGTTTGGCAATTTCAGTGTTATGATGTACAAAGCCATTAGCAGATTGATATAAATGCATCGGAGAATCAACCATTACATCATAAAATTCAATATCAGAACTTCCTTCAATATATGTAACAACATGATCAATACCATGAGAATCAACGATAACATCGCCGACTGCGATATTTTCTGCAAACTTTGATACAGTTTTTCCATCAACTATTAGTTTGTGTTTTTTTGCACAATGTATCATTTCTCCAGAATTAACGTATATTTTTACACCTGTATCAGTTTTTTTGATTGCGGCGGAAATTGGTATCCAATTAAATTTTTCGTCCTCAACTAGGATTTCGCTATTGATGAAGTGTTCTACATCATATTCAAATGATGCTTTTTCGTAAATCTCCAATGCCTTAAACAAATCAGACATTGACACAGTCATTTCTACTGACATTATATTCTCCATATTTTTATTATGTTGTGAACTTATTTGAAAATCAAGCATAAATACTGGATCAACTGGTATGGGAAAAAGAATTATGGCAAGATATATTAATGATTTTAAAAAATTTGTGCAATCCAATAGCATCGAACTTGCTGATTGGCAAGTTCAAGAACTTATAAAATTTCGCAATGAGATTGGATATACAAGTGATAGACGCAAAACCTTGTTGCAATTTGTTAAACTCGGGTATAAAAATTGGTCGAAAATTTGGCGAGTTCTTAAATCCATGCATAATAGTAGCCTCAAATATCAAAAAATTCTGCACGGCAAAGTTAATGGAACAGCAAGATATCAATCCATCAATGTCAAAAAACGACAAGCCTTATCAACTACAATTGACTATTATACCTCGAGGGGTATCCCCCTCGAGGATGCTGTTATAGAAATTAAAAAAATTCAAAAATCTCGTAGTGAACGTGCGGTATCTGTCATTACAGCTAGACCACACGCTTTTAGATCTTGTAGACAGGTTGGTTGGTGGATTGATAGAGGATTTGATCCAGATCGAGCTGTCTTGGAAGTTAGACGAGTACAAACTACAAATGGTTATAACTATCTTGGAGATATTAAACAGCAAGAGCGGAATACCAAATGGCAAAATAGTATTAAATCTAATCCAAACAACAATGATATAGGATACAAGCGAAGTCATAGTTTGAAACGATATATTGACCGTGCGGGCGGCAATGAGATCGCAGGATATGCTGCGTATTGTAATTATCGTCGGAATCTCTCTGGATGGCATTCTGCTAGTAAAAAATCTATGGCAATACTTCAACCAATAATCGACCTTTGTCGCAATATAGGTGCTGATTGTTACTATGGGGCCGATGGCAGTCACGAATGGATATTGCGACACGAAAAAAAAGCATTTTTATATGATCTAACTATTCCACTATTCAGTATCATTGTTGAATTTAACGGTGAAGCTTGGCATCCAAATCCGTCATGGAATAAAAATAAGTGGGATGCATGGAAACATCCACACACGAAAGAAACTGCTGATGAAAGACACCTAAAAGATAATCTTAAAATCCAAGCAGCAGTTTCAGCAGGATGGGATTTATATGTAATATGGGAATCATCGCCAGACATCACACAGATCCTTGAGAAGATAGAGACGAAAGCACAGAAGCAAAGTCTTTAGTTACTCGTATCTTAATTTTCTGATCACCTGCAAGACACTTACCAACCCCAGACGGCCCTACAAACAAAAATGCTCCCAGTGTTTTGTTTGCTTCGCGTAGACCAGACTTACTGATCAGTACAGCATCGGTAAGATTGGTAATTGCGTCATCTTGACCAAACACAACAGACGCTAGCTTGTTTTCCAAGTCTTGAAGGTCTTCTGTTTCGTTGTTGGTGTTGGTGCTAATGGCAATTCGAGCAGTGCGACTGACTTCGTTGACAATTTCTTCAACGCTAATAAGTTCAACTCGTTCATGCAATGGTTTGATTCGCTGCCGTGCTCCAGCAGCGTCGATAATGTCAATTGCTTTGTCGGGTAAACATTTGTCGTGTATGTGCCTGTCTGTAAGCTCAACTGCTGCATCAAGCGCAGCAGCATCGTAGCCGATGCCATGGAACTGTGTATAATAGGGCGCAATAGCTGCAAGAATACGCTTGCTGTCCTCAATGCTGGGTTCGTGAACGTCTACCCGTTGGAATCGACGCATAAGTGCGCGATCTTTTTCAAAATGCTTGCGATACTCTTCTTGTGTTGTACTGCCAATACAACTTAGTTCGCCACGTCCTAGCGCAGGTTTCAACAGGTTTGCAGCATCCATTGCACCGCCGGTACCGCTGCCTGCACCCATAATCATGTGGATTTCATCTACAAACATAATAGCATCTGGCAACGCAGTAAACGCTGCAATAATGTTTTTCATACGTTCTTCGAAGTCACCACGAAACTTGGTACCTGCAACAATACTTGCAATGTCAAGACTGTAAATTGTTTTGTTGATCAATGTTTCTGGCACGTCACCATCGTTAATACGTTTTGCCAATCCTTCTACCATTACAGTTTTACCCACACCGGGATCACCTAACAGCAGCACATTGCTTTTGGTACGACGAGCCATAATTTGTGTAATAGCGTCTACTTCAATTTCACGACCAATAAGTGGATCAATTTTTCCTGCTTTGGCTTTTTCGTTTAAATTAACACAAAACTGCGCAATAACTTCCACAGCATCTGTTTGATCAGCATTGCCCGGTGGTTGGTTACGCTTGCTGATAAAGTTTAGCACGCTGTCGCGGTCAAGGCCTGCATCATGCAGAAAATAACTGGCATGGCTGTTGTCAATATTAAACATTGCCAGAAATAGATCCATACATCCCATATCGTTCCTTCCGGAAAATATGCTTTGTGTTTTGGCTTTTTTTACAATAGTTAACAACAGTGTTGTGTGACGAGGCTGGTACGCACCTGTCTTAACCAGTACATGGTTACTTGAGTCGTCAATATAGCTTTTGAGGTCAGCCCGCAGCTTCTTGATATTGCCGCCAACTGCCTGTATGACAGTGTCAATTTCTTCGTTGTCTGTGAGTGCAAACAACAGGTGCTCTAGCGTAACAAATTCATGCCGGTGTTCAGCAGCCAGTGCATATGCACGCTTTACCGTATCTTCAAAGCTGTTGCTCATTTTTTGGTCCTCTTTAGTTTCTTTGCTTGACGCCGTTTAGCCATATTGATGCTGAGTTTACCAACTCTGCTGGTAAAACAAATACCTTGACAATGATCATACTCGTGCAACCACACACGAGCTGCTAGTCCTTCTAGCCGTTCGGTAATTTCCTCGCCTTCAATAGTTTTATAACGCACTGCAATGCTCTCAGGACGCTTTACATTGAGAAACAATTCCGGGAAACTAACGCAGCCCTCTCGCATCACAACCATTTTAAAACTTGCAGCAACAATTTCCGGGTTCACACATACTCGTACTGTGTCGTTGACTAGCATGGCAAACATAGACATATCAACGCCAATTTGGCATGCACTAACACCTAGTGCGTCTTTTTCATAAATGGCAGTAACCAATAACGATGCAACAGGTTGCAGAATATTTTTATAATCTGCTGTCTGGTCTTCTGTTACCAACTTAGCAGGCCTGTGTAGTAATGGGTCGTTAGATTCTATAAACATGTTTGTTTTGTAACCTTGCGTTTAGATGTTGTCAATACCTCTGTCAATTTGTATTTGGCGAAGTACATTTATAGTTGTGTCTGGCAGTTTAGTCGGTACAACAACGTCAACGTTGACAATTAGATCGCCAAACGCTCCAACGTGTTCGCGCAAGGGCATGCCCTTGCCTGGTACTCTAAGTTTAGTGCCCTGCTGTGTTCCAGGAGGAATGCTTACACTGATTTTATTTCCATCAATAGCAGTAACTTGATATTTTGTACCAACTATAGCTGCAATAGCATCAATTTGAGCTCGGTGTTCGAGGTGGTTGCCATGCCGTGCAAATCTATCGTGATTTGCAACTGTTAAATGTATGTACAAATCCCCAGGTGGCATTCCTGTGTTGTCGTGGTCACCTTGCCCGTTGTAGCGAATTCGCACACCAGTTTCAACACCTTTGGGAATGTCTAACACCAGTTCTACGCGCCGGCCACTGGGTGTGTTAAATTGAATCGGAATTTGTTTACCGTTGTATGCATCTTCGAGGCTGATGTTCAGGTTGAGATTTACATCACGATTGCGAGCAGCCTGCCTAAACCCGGGAAAACCATGTTGACTAAAAAACTGTGCAACAAAGTCGTCAAGTCCTGCTGCACCAAATGGATGCCCAGATGTGTTGACATTCCAATGCATACCCCCGCTACGAGCACCTTGATAAGGGTTGCTGTGTTGCATATCGTAATCTCTGCGACGTGCGTCGTCGGAGAGAATTTCGTATGCAGCACTAATGTCCTTGAATTTGTTCTCTGCATCAGTGTTGCCAGGGTTTTTGTCTGGGTGCCATTTCATGGCCAATTTACGATATGCGCTTTTTATTTCATCAGCCGATGCGCTGTCAGCCACTCCTAGAGTTTCGTAATGTGTTGGCATAGTACTATTTTATGCCAATAAAAATGTTTGTCAACACTGTACTGTTTTTAATAAAAAAAATTATACGATAAATATCAGATGACGGATGATCCGACTGCAACACCTACCATAAAAAACAGCGGAATAGCCGAGATCTTGGTCAACTATCTTTTAGTAACCAAGCCTGTTATGCTGTTTTTACATCTTGTTTGGTTAACAATAGTATGTGTAATATTAAGTTTAACATATGTGCTTGCTTTTCATTTTACAAGTTTGGTCACTGTGTATCAAGAAGCACATAATGTACAGAATTTTAACACAAATTTAATATTCAGTGTTAGACAAGATGCAGAAATAAACAACATGTTAACTGATCTCATGTCACAATCAAAAGCCAATCGTGCATATGTATTTCGGTATCACAACGGGTTGGCCGCTATTAGTGGTGTTCCGTTCTTTTTCCAAAGCAACACACACGAAGTGATCAGTCCTGGTACACCACGTGTTGTTCAATTTGAACAACGAATACCAGCCAGTATCAATCTAGCTATCAGCAATCAATTTATGCAGAATCGCTGTGCCATTATATCTAAAGCAGACGAAGATAAAGACAGTCAAAATTATTGGTTTTATCAAAATCGCGGAGCAAAAAGTTTAATTCGGTGTCCGATATTCATGGGTACCGGCGACCTTTTTGGATTTATCGGTGTTGACTATCTGGAACAACACGACATACATGAACTGGAAACAATTGCCAATCGTGTTAAATCTTCCGCAGGTGCACTGTCGTCCGTATTTGCAACCAAGCCATAAAATCCGCAATAATATCTCATATTAAAATGGAGAGTTAGATATGCAGATATTAATACCCATGGGCGGGGCCGGCAGTCGGTTTTCTGCTGCCGGCTATGACAGACCAAAGCCTTTTATAGAATTCCACGGACAAACCATGATTGAAAATGTGGTTGAAAATCTCGGAGTGGATAACCAATATGTATTTGTTACGCAACGGTCACACTACGAAGAGTATCGGTTGGTCTACGAGCGAGTGCGCAATAAGGTACAGAAACTGCACGTATCGGTGTTGGATGGCATGACACGCGGGGCTGCAGAAAGCTGTTTGCATGCAACCGACCTGCTTGACCCAGAAATGCCTCTTATGATTGCCAATTGCGATCAAATGTTGGAGTGGAATCCTGTTGTTTTCAAAGCTTGGTTATTTGATACTAAAATTGACGGTGCGATCATGACTTTTGAAAGCCAAAGTCCAAAAAATAGTTTTGCAAGATTAAATGAAGATGGCTATGTTGTGGAAACCGCTGAAAAGAAAGTAATTAGTCCTTATGCTACAAATGGCATATATGTTTGGAAACGTGCAGAAGATTTTGTCAGCGCAGCAGAGGAGTTGATTTCTAGAGATTTGCGTACAAACAATGAATTTTATGTTGCCCCCTGTTTTAATATAAACATTGACCGTGGTCAAAAGATACGTATCTACCCAATTAATGGTCATTGGCCCATAGGTACACCACAAGATCTTACCATTTACCTAGATCATTTTGGAGGGAAACGTCATGCAAATACATAATGTCGACAACTTAGTTGGTGGTTGGTTTGTCGGTGCGTTTAAAGAAACGGCATATCACACCACTGCTTGCGAAGTATCTTACAAAACACACTATGCCGGTGAAGAATGGACAGCTCATTATCACAAAATTGGCGACGAAATTAACTATCTGATCGAAGGTCACATGGAAGTTAACGGCGAACAATTGAAAGCTCCTGTAATTTTTGTCATACCAAAAGGTGAAATAGCAGCTCCAAAATTTCACACTGACGTTAGGTTAATAGTTGTTAAAGTTCCTGGCAAACTTGGTGACAAGTATCACGCAGACAGTTGACCAGATTTCTTTCAACAGGGTTGTTAATGCTGTGTTTGTATCACGCCTGAAAATATCACATCATCAACTGTTGTAATTTGAATTAATATCTTAAATTTCTTATAATTGTACAAATAATTATCAAAGGCAGTGTACATGACTCTTAATATCACGCAAGAAGAAAAAGATTTAGACAACTACTTCTACGTTACATACGAATTAGCCAGTGACATAAGCGTGTACGATGCTGCATTTAACGTAGCATGCGGGCAAAGCATTGGCAACCCTTCCAAGCGGTCCGTGTGGGAAACTGACGAAATGATCGAACAATACTGTGCAAAAATAGTTCGCAATACCAATTTTGAGCTTAATCATGGCACAGTAGAGATAGCATTTCCGTATGCACTTATTAACTTTGCAGAAGACGGGATTTCGCAACTTCTCTGTATTATTGCAGGCGGGCAAAGCGACATTGCTGCAATTAAACGCTGCAGAGTACAACATATCGAAATGAAACAAAGTGTAGTTGACATGTATTTTCATAAACCAAAATACGGTATAACAGGCATGCGTGAGTTTACAGGCCAGTACAACAAGCCTTTGTTTGGAGGAATTATCAAGCCAAAAAGCGGAATCACTCCGCAAGTTTTACTTGAAATGGTTAAAGAACTTGTTGACGGCAAAGGCTGCGACTTTATTAAGGAAGATGAAATTTTATCATCTCCGGCAATTTGTCGTTTGGAAGATCGTGTTGAATTGATTAGCAACTATCTTCATGATAAAAAGGTTGTGTACTCCTATTGCATCAACAGTGATGCAGCTTACATACTTGATCGTGCACGATTTGTTGCTGCAAATGGCGGGAATGGAGTTCATGTAAATGTATGGAGCGGGCTAGGCACTTATAAGAATATTCGCGAACTAGATTTGCCATTGCATATACATTACCAAAGAAGCGGAATGGATTTCTTTGCATCAAAGCATAACCCATTTTCAATAAGCTGGCATGTGTTGTGCCAATTAGCTGCATGGTCTGGGGTTGACACCATACATGCAGGTATGTGGGGAGGATATCTGTCCGATGACGAAGATTTCTTGAGAACTACATTGAAAATACTACAGGCAGGAAACGTAGTTCCTGCACTAAGCTGCGGGTTAACCGCAGAACATGTTGCACCTATAGTTGAAAAATTTGGCATAGATTGGATGGCCAATGCAGGTGGAGCAATTCACGGACATCCTAACGGTACTAAAGCAGGTGCTGCTAAAATTCGTGCTGCTGTTGATGCAATAGGTTAAGTTGTAAAACATGAAAGTGGCTGTCTCATTTAGCGGTTTAGCACGCCTGGCAACACGGGGATTGTATTCATGGGAAGGCCTTATCACACATTATAATGCAGATGTGTTTATGCATCTTTGGGATACAGGCGATGGCCAAGCCCAAAAACTGGTTGAAATTTTTAAACCAGTAAAATACGTCATCGAGCCTGTAAAACAATTTGACACATCTGCTTATACCGAGCGATTACAATACAGCAGCCCAGGTAATGTTCTAAGTATGTGGACAAGCATATCTGCAAGCATTGATCTTGCCATGTCTCATAATCACTCGTATGATGTTATAGTACGAGCACGATCGGATGTGGAGTTTGACCGGTTTAAATTTTTAAACAGTCACGGTGTTGTAATACCAGGTAAACCGTCTGAAGTGTATGAATACCAAGAAAAACGCTATCCTGGGTGGCATGACATGATTGCATATGGTGATCCAGAAAGCATGCAAACATATGCCAGCACGCTACACGCTATTCCAGAAATATATTCAGAAGGCAGTCCATTTTTTTCAGAGTTCTTTTTAAGTACTCATCTGTTTAGAACCAAAACAAACACAACGCATCATGCTACGTTTGCCAACATAGTACGGTGAAAAAGGATTTTAATATGGCCGATCTAACACAATTCGAACAAAATCCAGATGACGCAAAGAATCTACTGGAATTTAGCAACACTTTAGGGTCAGAAGGTTTTCACAATCTAGCCATGCTTGTTACCAGCCGGGCTATGTTGTTAGATATGGATCATATCACTAGAACAAAACTACTGGAACAAACCAGTATAAGTGGATTTTATGCACAAAGCAGAGAACGGAAACTAGCTGGAAAAGAAGCTTGTGAGGATCTGGCAACTGATCGCAGGAACAGCTGGCACACAAAAGACCTTGCTAGACAAAACAGTACCTATTATGCAAAAAGTGCTGCGGATCTTATGCCCAGCACACAACTACAACAGGTAAACTACGTACCTGCAGACGATTATAAGCCCATGAATCCCAGCATTGCCAACCAAAATGAAACTATGTGGATGATACAGCGTACTGTCAACTATGTTATTCGTCCAGACGGCAGCTATAACATGCGTGGTGACTCAGCTATTCGCACTCGTAATATACTAATTGAATTAGATAACAATTTAAATCCAGTCTCAGCAGAAGAAATACTTCCTCCCGTAGACATGCCAGAACCTCTTTATAGTTTGGTTGTAGGTTTTGAAGATTGTCGCTTGTTCTGGTGGCAAAACAGCTTTTGGTGTACAAGTACTGTGCGTGAGTTAAATGCCGAAGGATATTGCGAAATTGTACTGGCACAGATTGAACGTAGCAACACCGATAATTGGTTGCATTTTACAAATTATCGGGTGATACACCCACAGTTTTGCGGCCGCGAACATCAAAAAAATTGGATGCCAATGGTTGTAGGCAATGACCTGTATTTTATGTATAGCAGTGACCCTGCACGAATTATCGATACAACAGGTAATCTTGTAAGCACCAAAACAACGCATATTGCAGCAGATAGCTTTCGCGGAGGCGGGCCATTGCTGCCATTCCATGGTGGTTGGCTAGCATGCATTCATGAGAGTCACAACATGCCCGACGGTCGTCGCAGATACATGCATCGATTCGTCTGGTATGACAATATAGGTCGACTGTCCAAATATAGTGAAGCGTTTTATATCCACACATTGGGTATTGAATTTGCTGCCGGTCTTGCTCGTAATTATGCAACCGGTAATGTAGTTGTAAGCTTTGGCCTGGCCGACCATGACAGTTGGCTGGCATCGTTTAACGAAAATGAAATTAAACAACTGCTGAAACCTGCAGGAAAGGTAATGAGCGACCTTTGCCAGCTAGATGACACAGCATGGGTATTGTCCCAGACAAATCGTGCATTAAAAGATACGTCTGCTGTTGACAAAGCAACTGCCATTGCTAGACGTGCAGGTATACCAAGTCATGAAGATGCAGCTAAGAATTGGGATAACTTGGTTGCCGTATGGTATGCTACAATGACAACCGATCCTAACAAACCAATTATGGATGTTGCTGCAACAGAAGGAAGTGCATTCTTACCTGCGTTGGCAAAATTTGGTTATCAAAATCTTGTAAGTGTAAACATAGACGAGCCCTGCCCTAGAACAGTTGACGGAGTCGTTTACATGGAAGGTGACTGCACAAAAACAGCATTTCCAAACGAACATTTTGGATTTGTAGCGTGTCTCAGCGTAATTGAGCACGGAATTGATGTTGAAACGTTTATGGCAGAGTCTGCACGTATAATTGCATCCGGTGGACATTTACTAGTAAGCACAGACTACTGGCAAGACCCTGTTGACACGTTTGGTCAGATGGCGTTTGGAGCCCCTGTTAAAGTGTTTACAGCATTAGATGTTGCTAACATGATAGATACTGGAAAAAAATACGGCTTAGAAATTACCAGTAATGTAGACTTGTCGTGCGATCAACGTGTGGTTAGTTGGATAGGAATGAATTATACATTTATTAATCTGCTATTTCGCAAGACAACATGAAGATAGCTATAGCATTAAGCGGACTTGCAAGGTTATATCCTATATCAGCTGCCAGCTGGGCTAGGATAATCGGAAGGTACGAGCCCGACATTTATATACATTCGTGGTGTAACAACGAAGAAGAAGAACATTACTTGCGTAGCCAACTAGGTTGGATTTTCAAACCCACTCAAACGCAGTTGGATAGACCTCCTGCGATTGACGTTGACCAATTTCCAGATCGTCACTGGCCGTATATAAATGTAGATCGCAGTCTCATCATGTGGCAAAGCATTGTAGCAGCTCACAACATGGTGAATTCAAGCGGTATAAAATATGACATCGTTATACGAGGCCGGATGGATTTACACATACACAGGCTAGATATAATGCACTTTGACGGTGTTGTAATTCCCTATGATAGAGACAAAGAACCACTTAAATTTGAGTATAAGGGTATGAATTTACACGGATTTAACGATCATTTTGCATATGGTCCACCGCTGTACATGGATCAATATGCAAAGACTTTGGAAGAAATTCCAGTATTATACGCCAACGAAGGCGTAGATTATTGTCCTGAAAATTTCCTTGCAGCAAACTTGGTGAAACAAGGTGTGCCAGTAATGCTACAACATCTTGAACACTGTTTAATACGAAGCTAGCGAGAGGTTAACACCAAACCGTGTCTGTTATTTTATCTTGATTATTTGTTAGTAACTTTGTTAAAATACATCTGTATATTAGTTACTAACGGAGATTATCTGTGAAAATAGGAATTTATGGGCCGGCTAAAAACGAACGAAAACACGTCGATGATTGGTTTGAATCTTGTAAAAATGCTGATGTAATTTGTATAGCTGACACAGGCAGCACAGACGGAACAAAAGAAAGATTAATTGAGTTAGGAGTTAAAGTTACAGATGTTAGAATAATTCCTTGGAGATTTGACGATGCATTTAACACGGCTATGTATCTCTTGCCCGACGATATAGATGTTTGCATACGGTTAGACATGGACGAAAGACTACAACCTGGATGGCGCGAAGCCATTGAACGAGATTGGACCCCTGAAACAACTAGATTGAGGTATCCTTATGTTTGGAATTGGGTGGCCCCGGGTGTCCCAGGAAGAACTTGGTACAGCGACAGAATTCATAGCCGCAAAAATTTTAGGTGGCAAGGCGGTACGCATGAGGGGTTGTGCAGTCGAGGGCCAGAAGTTCAAACTTTCTCAGACGACGTAAAAATCTGGCAGTTTCCCGATGCCAAAGACAAAAAGAGCGATCTACCGCTGCTAGAAGAAAGTGTGCGAGAATGGCCGCACGATTCGCGGTTACGTGCATACCTTGGCAGAGAGTACATGTATCAGGGTCAATTTGATAAAAGTGTTGAAACATACAAAGAATTTCTTGCCATGAGTTGGGATAAAGTTGAACGCGGGCAAGCAATGGTTAATTTAAGCATTACAGATGCTGATAATAAAGAATTTTGGTTGCGAATGGCTAGTATAGAAACACCAAGTCATAGAGAGCCATTGGTTAATCTTGCTCAATATTATTACGACCGGCAAGAGTGGACCAAGTGCTACAAAGCTGCCAAAGATGCACTGTCAATTACAGTGCATCCCATGGATTACACCTGCACACCCGAGGCATGGGGGTGGCAGCCTCACGATTTGTTAAGCATTGCATCCTGGAATCTCGGTCTGTATCAAGAAAGTTACGATCAAAGCAAACTTGCTCTAGAACTCAATCACAACGACGAAAGGTTGCAAAATAACCTTAAACTTGTAAAAGAGTTCTTAGAAAACAATGCGATAGTAACTAATGACAACAAGTCTACTTCTGCTGGTGCTTAAACGATTCGTGCTTGTGCCGGAAACTTATCCGTCCCTTGCGCGTGTCGTAAATGCTCATTTCTACAGTTACTCGATCTAACAATCGTATATTAATGTTGTGTATGCGCATCTTACCTTTGAGGTGGCACAATATATCAATACCTTGATCAAGTTTCACTTTAAACAGCGCATTAGGCAATAGCTCAGTTACAATGCCTTCGACAGTGAATATATCTTCTTTGCTCATTAGAGGTATTTATATTAGATTAAATAATACTATGCAGAAAACATATTATATTGAATTTAAAACCTGGGCCGAAGGTAATGCAAACATACCATGGGAATGGGCCAAGTACGAAGAAATACCTGATTACAGATTGCGAGCGGATGTTTCTGTATCGGCATCGGCTAGTAAAATCAGAAATTTATTTTCTAGTATGGATGAAATAGCATGTGCTAAATTTCTGCGAGATTATGTTGCAGCATTAGCTGTTGGTGTAATTATACCAATGGAAGATCCGTCATCGGCGGTTGACACAATTAAATCGGTGTTCGGCTCGTGCGAATTATTGGGAATTTGTGAAATTACACAGGAAAATCAATTGCATATAGAAAAAACTATGGCTCATGCTCGCAGTATTGCAAGCATGAGCGCGTAGTTAATGGTTTTAAATGCGTGATCGACGGCTTTGACGGCGCGCCTCGTCTTCGCTGTGGCATACCGAAATTGGTACCCAAACCTGTGGCACAGGAAGACCACTCTTGCGATGCCAATCTAGATCGGCAAATGGTGAGTCCACCATAGTCCAAACGACCCACTGGCCGTCAAACTTACGCTGAACAATGTCGTGACGCTTGTTAGTATTGATTTCAGTGCTCATGTGTTCTTTCTTTCTATACATGAGGTTGACACATCATGATTGACGTGGTGTAAGCACGCTGCCTACATGGTCATTATACAATAGTGTGAGCAGTTGTCAAGTAGTTATCGTCGATTCCCAAGGAAATGATATCCATGTTGGATTGCTGCTTTTATCTACAGTCTTGCCAGAATAGTCAACTGTTTCACTGCTGGCAAGATTGTTTACAACTGTTGCTATTTTTACACGATCATGCCACCATACATCTTTAGGAGGTTGTATACCTGCGATACTTGAATACCAGTCGTTTCGTATCCAATTTAGAGTGGCTCCGCTGTCGTTAGTGTCGTCTACAATCAAGACGTTTGCAGCATCTGCAACATCTTCTGGCATCCATAGGTTTGACTCACAATATCCGTCGTTTCCATCACGCAGAGAAACATCCAATGTATGCATCTTGATGCCCAACTTGTGGCTGAGCATGGTAGCAGGACACAGACCTCCGCGGACTAACCCAACTATGTAGGTTGGCAACCAGTTGCTGTCTTTAATATCGTTGGCTATGGAATCAACTAGATGTTCTACATCGTCCCATGTCAAAACTGTTATGTCCACATCGATTTCCTAATCTTGATTAACCGAATGAGCATGTTATCGTCTTCGGCATTGTATATTTCTTCAATTTCTCTCAAACGACTTAAACATTCTCTGCTGCGTTGACGTTCTTCCGGTGTTTCGTCGTGCACATCAAAAAGCCGGCGGCCTCTAGCACGCAAAAGATCACAATGTTCGGTCCACCCACTAGCATCGTCTGGATCAGGCCGTGCAGGCCGTGCAAATTTCCACCAATGATAGATTTCCCATATTTCTCTAGCAGAGGCTGCTTGACTTGGTACCTGTTCATGGGCTGGTAATGATGGCGAATCTAACGTCATTTCCCATTTCAAATGTGCAAGACCGGCAGCTGGATCTCTAAACGATTTAAAACGAGTCAGTCCTATGCTCCACCATGGGTGTTTGCGTGTTTGCTGCTCCTCAGGGCTGAAGACCACATGCTTCCATGCACTTTCCACTTCAACAAAATCTATCAGCAGGTTAAACATACCGTGCATTATTCTAGTATCACAATCTATATATCCTGGCGGCAGCCCTGTGTTAATTATGTGATATTTGTCAAATACACGTACACGTATTGCACGGCGTAAATCTGTAAACGGTTTTTTACAAAACTGCCAAACATCTTGTGCTTTTGTTGGCAGTGTTTCCATGACAAAATACACAAAAGGGCGGGTTGACTTGGTACTAGCATGCCAGTTTTCCCACTCGCCCCATGGTAATACACCGGGTTTTTGTAGATCGAGATGAGTTTTAATTGTTTCAAAAAAATTGTTGATATTTAACTTTACCATAATTACACACGCACCTTTCCAGACAACTTACCAAAACAATGTAAGACAGGTAATTGTTGTATGTATAAATTAACTTATGCGTATTATTTTAGTGAGAGAAAGGTAATGTCAATTGGTAGGCGACAGAAACAAAGATAGATTTTCGTTTTCTACAACAAATCCTGATATAGTTGCATACACTGCATACTTGGGTCCAATAAGTTGTTGTAAGTGCCTGGCCTCAGAACTTTCTGTTAACAATGCAACATTTTCCGGAATATCAACCGATACACGATATGTATAACTACTACCGTAGCGTTGTAGTGTGAGTGAATTATTTTCTACAATTACATAATCTACATTGGCGGATTGCCAAAATTCTTTTAGTGCATCGATGCGTGCAGAATCGTCTTTGTTGGGTTCCGGAGTAGGTTCTTCTTCATCGGGACCTTGGTCAACATCTTCGCCTGCTGTGTTGGGTACTTGACTTTGATCCAGCACAATCTGTTTTTCAAGACGTTCTTTGGTTAAATTTTCCGGATCGTTGTGGCCGGGACATTGAAACTGCCATTGCGTAACTGTTAACAAGTTATCAACTTCACTTAGTATGTCAAGCAATACTTGAGGAAAGTGACGGTCTCTTTGTATTTCGACCCAAACTACATAATAACCGTCGGGTGTTGGAGCTGGGCTAACTTCGGTGTCAAGTATTGGTTGGCTGCTACGATCAATAAAATAACTTAAATCTCGTGCAGGATCTGCATCACCGCAGTAAAATCCAACAACAATGCAGCGTTTGTCTGATATTTTACTTTCAAACTCGTCTATACTAAGCACAGGCTGAACCAAATGCTCAAGAGCTTTGCGTATAAGCCCTTCAGATATGTTAGATTTGCTCATTGCCGCTACCTGTTGTTGAATCTTCTTCTGTGGCACCTTCTGCATTGGCGTCCTCTACAGTGTCAGTGTCTTCTACTCTGTCATCATAAAGGTCCATTATCTCTGTGTCAATGTCCTCGACAAATCGACGAGGAATCAGCATATCTACCACCCACACCTTTTCAGTTTTAATTTTAGGTTTGTGTGTACCTGGTTGATAGTCTGCAGGTGTTGTCACTTTAATAGGAACATTCTCATTTTCGAGACGGAAATTAATTTTAGTACCGTGTGGTAGTAATCTAACTCCGCCCATGGGATCTGGCATTTGTTTGTGCGGCCATTTGAATGTAACACCGATCCAGTATGGCTTTACAATAGGTCCATCTATTAATTCACCGTTGATCCAGTTTTTAAATGCGTAGATGTCGTTGCGATCTAGATAGTCTTCGATTGATATCATAATATCCACTAGATCGGGACTGTCGTCTATGCGCCGGACGGCTTGGAGGGCTTTATCTACATTATCCATGCAGCTATTTAGCCCTCCAGTGCCTTACTCTTCTCCGTAAAGTTTTAGTACTTCACCTATGATAGGATGACGTTCTACACTTTTACGATCAAAATGGCAAACAGCAATGTGTTTGCTGCCTTTGAACCTTGATAAGAAATCGCTTAATCCGTTTTCATGACCACGATCACTTTGCTTTGTATCACCAGTGATAATCATTTTACTGTTTTCACCTATACGTGTTAGTGCCGATAGCATACTGTTGCGTGTAGTATTTTGAGCTTCGTCAACTATAACTACACTATTCTTAAAAGTACGTCCCCTAATATACGCCAAAGGAACTAGCTCAATTATATTTTCTTCAATCATTGCTGTAATTTCTTTGACAGAATAGTATTCTTCGAGAACATCTAATACTGGTCGTGTCCATGGAGACATTTTTTTCAAGATATCTCCTGGAAGGAATCCGATGTCCTTGTCGTCAACAGCAATGTTTGGTCTTGAAATTACAATTTTATCGCAGGAGCCTTCTTTGAGGCATTTAATAGCATGTAGTGTTGCCAAATATGTCTTGCCCGATCCTGCGTATCCGTGGGCAAAAACTATGTTAATTTTAGAATCTTCTAACGCATCAATGTATGCTTCCTGTGCTATATTTTTGGGAAGCAGTACTACTTTTTGTTTTATAGGTTTTCGATAACTGTTTATATCTATTATGTTTTCCTTTAAGTTTACGTTGTTGTTGTGGCCGCGCGTTCTGTTGTCTGCCCTAGAATGGGCGTGTTTGATGCGTCTGCTCAATTGATCCTCCGTTGTCAAAAGGTCTAATAATATTTATAGAAACTGAACCAAAACACAGACTATAAGCGGCCATAACTTCTTATCATAAATAGGCTATCAAGCATGTAAAAGGTACCGGCCAGCATGACCTCCGAAATAGATCCAAGCACTATCGATCCTAACTTTCCAACAGCGGATCAAAATAACGACTCACAAGGTTTCCGCAATAACTTTGCGGCTATACAAACTGCGTTGAGTGTTGCCAACAGTGAGATCAGCAGCCTTCAGGCTACGTTTATAGGTGCAACTGGTGTTGTTAACACACCGGTTCCAGTTCAGCTTACAGGGCCTATCAGTACACTAGTAACGCAGTTTGCCACAAGTAATTCAAATTATGTATTGACATTTCCTGGCACATCTGCAGTTCAGATTCCAGCAGGCACCACTGCACAACGGCCAGCTGTAAATGTAGGACCAGCTGGTTATGGACAGATACGCTACAACAGAGACAGCAACGCACTGGAATATTACGGCTCGGGTGGTTGGCAAAATGTCAACCAAGGGCCTACTGGATCCACAGGTGTTGCGGGTCCAACCGGCCCGTTAGGTGGGCCAACTGGACCTCAAGGACAACGCGGCATACCAGGTCCAGTCGGACCCATGGGTATGCCAGGTATACCCGGTGCTACTGGACCAACGGGCCCAACAGGTGAAACTGGGCCAACTGGGCCAACAGGCGTAACTGGGCCAACTGGTTACACAGGGCCAACAGGCGTAACTGGTCCAACAGGCGTAACTGGTCCAAC
>Ga0214164_1000666_pt1 | contig 22022 bp, 24 predicted proteins | sample TroBogepilimnion_13_FD_153003 | JGI IMG/M metagenome (GOLD analysis project Ga0214164, IMG submission 153003) | Freshwater microbial communities from Trout Bog Lake, WI - Practice 03JUN2009 epilimnion v4 | ecosystem: Environmental > Aquatic > Freshwater > Lake > Epilimnion/Euphotic zone ...
AGGAGTGACACGCTGATCAACATATTCATGACGCATACTCATATTTTAAACATACGACATTTTGGCTGATTTATTTCAACTGCAAAATCTGGGTTAAACCGGATAAAGTAATTGTTTGAACAGTTTGGAACATAAAAAAAGGAAAGCTTTCGCCTTCCTTTTTTTATGCATTGTGCTATGGAATTATTTCTTAGCCGCTGACTTCTTAGCTGTTTTTTTAGCTTCAGTAGCTTCAGGTGTTTCTTCTGTTTCTTCTACATCAAGGTCCAGCATTTTTTCCAGCTGACGAACTTGTTTCTTCAGGTCGTAGATGGTTTTGTATACTTCGTCCAGTTCGCTGCGGGTAGCTACAGGTATATCTTTCAGCATCTTTTCAGTCTGCAGCTCTATATCCTTTTTCAGCTTCATCTGCATTGCGCCTACTTCAGCCATCAGTTCACTGTATTCAGTGCTTTCGAACAGAGAAACATATACCTTATCGCTGATGTTCATCCACTCCTGGTAAAGATCAACTATGCTGGAAACTTCTTTGCCTTCCTGCATTTTCTTAGCCATATTTTCAGCCAGCTTGTCCATAACCTTAGCGCCCTGAGTATAAACCATATACTGCAGTTCAGCATTCTTAAGGTTGTAAGCCATTATGCGGTCGGAGATTCCGTTCCAGTCCTGCATAGCTTTTGTCTGCTGGTTTGGTGTCATCATTTTGGTAAACGGTGCAAAAGCTTCGTTCATTTGTTTCTGCCAGTTGCCATAAGTGCTCTGTATGTTGCCGAAGATCTGTGAGCCGTTATTGCCCATATTCTTCTGCATCATTTCGCGCATTTGGTTGTAGCCTTTCATGCCTGCATCGCCTGCCTGCTTCATGGTATCATTGTATGATGCAGTCAGCTTATTTACAAACTCACGGCTGCTTTCTGGCATAAAACCGAAGAACTTATCCATAAACTCCTTGTAAGTTTCGGGGTTCATCATTTTCTTATACTCATCCATGTTGAAGTTTTTCTCCTGCATAGATTTGATCATCGGCATCCACATTTCTGCAAATTTGGTAAAGCCTTCGCCGGTGTTGATCATATTCTTATAAGCATCCTGAACGGTACCATTTTCAAAACTCTTCTGCCACTCAGCAAAATTGCTGTTCAGCGTACTGTAGTATTGATTGAAAAGGTTGGTAACGTTTTCAGAAGCTTTCTTAAACTGGTCGTTGTTCATCGGGTTCATGTTCTGCATCTGGTTCATCCAGTTGTTTGTATTCATCTGGTTCATCCAAGCAGCCATTGGGTTGTTGTTGGCTCCGCTGAAAGCATTCTGCCACTCAGCAAAAGGATTGCTGTGGGTGTTGGTCCAGCTGGTGAAAGGATTAGTACCCTGGTTTGTCCAGAAAGCAAAAGGATTAGCAGTATTGCCGGTCATGTTTGCAAAAGGATTGGTAGCGTTGGCTCCGAATTTCTTAGCCGCTTCCTGGCTCATTTCCCATATTTGTTTAGCCCAGTTGGCCTGAGTGCTCATCCACTGTTCCAGGAATTCAGCGCCTTTATTGGCATTACCGTTTTCGCTGGCAGTTTCTGCTTTATGGTCTGTATTTTCAGCAGCTCCGGTTGCGAATCCTGCCGCCTTGGTAAATAATGTCTTCTGGCTGTCCATCCAGTTTTTGTACCAATCAGTACCTTTCTCAATTGTTTCATTGAGTATAGGATTTCCGGTAGTGAATTTCTTTGTAGATTCCACTACATTGTCCAACACCTTTTTCTGTGTATCCAGGATGTTGTCTACGATATTGTTGCCGTTCGAAGCCATAATATTTAATTTTATGTTTGAAAAATTTTCTTTAAAAAGTTGTTCGGAATGAAATTTTACCTATTTTAGCAAAACCTTTTTATTTTCCTCTAAGTGTGTCTTATCTATTGCGGTGCAAAGGTAAGTGTTCTTTCGTTAAATAAATGTAAAATCACTAATCTAACAATTAATTAATCCGGTTCCGGTATCGTTTTTGTTTATCCCTAACATTTTGCAACCTGTTTTGTTGGTTTTGCTATTAAAAATGTTGCCAATCATCGTTGTGAAGATCAAATTCCCTTACTTTCGCCTACCAAAAAACGAACTTTATGTTACAACCAGGCGACGAATTCCGTCATAAGTACAGTTATACACAGGATGATGTAGACACCTTTGCCCGCGTGAGCGGCGACACCAATCCATTGCATATTGACCCTGCCGCAGGCAAGGCAAGCATGTTCGGCCGCAATATTATACATGGGTTCCTCGGTGCGAGTGTTTTCACTAAAATATTCGGCGCGCTGTGGTATGCCGACGGACATGTGTATATGACACAAAGCCTGAAATGGCTGAAGCCCATGTTTGTAGGTACCGAATACGAAGCGGTGGTAAAGGTCAAAGAAATATTTAAAGAGAAGAACCGCATATTGTATGATTGCGCTGTGTATGATGTAGCTACCGGTGAGCAAACCATTGCCGGCGAAGCGCTGCTGCTGAACAAGAAGCAGTATATCTGGTAGCTAGGGCGGAACACCTTTATAATGCTGCATTTTATTGATGAACTGCTTTTTCATTCCAGTAATATTCAATAAGCCCTTCGGATTTAATTTGCAAAATTGAAAAATAGATTTACCAACGCCACTGATTAAGGTCAGTGGCGTTGGTGATTTTGGAAGTCACGAAATGAGTAAGTTGAAATTTTTATTTGAAGATCTCGTTGCAAATAAGAATTAGAACTATTTTATTCTTAATAGATCATTTTTTTTAGTCAAGGAAACCGATAATATTTTCCTCAAAATCAGAGTATATGAACAGATTTTCAATATAGAAGTGATATTTACAGGTAATTTCTATAAGGTGAATTAGCTTTCTGGTATCGAATCGAATATTGCAAACATTCAATTACTTGCATTAAACCATAAAATGGAATAATTTTAAGTTTGCAAATCAATTGAATGAAATTTATTCCTTATAGTCGCTATACAATTACCACCTATCTTACCGAAAATGAGGTAATGCAAAAGCTCAGTGAGCAGATTGAACCCGTAATACCCAATCGGTATTTCAAAAATGAGGTGATATATGAAAAGCCATATGAGGGAACAATAAGCAATCAGTATTTTGAAATAAAAAGAATCTCTTTGATCAGTCATAAATCTCCAACTATTATCACCGGATGTATTCAGAAGAAATCGGGTAAAACAGAGATTGAAATTAAAATGAGGTTAAGTGTATTTACCCTAATATTGATGTCGTTTTTTTTGATTTTGATTCTTACCTTTTATTATGAGATAATAATGAAACTTATTAAGTCAAACACCATTGAGCCAGTTGGTTTGATTGGGAGTTTTTTTTTATTTTCAATTGGGTTTATATTGCCATTATGGACATTCAATTATGAGAGTGAGAAATCGATGAGATTTTTTTCTGATCTATTGGAAGAAGAAAACTCAGGAAAAAATTATTAGAGCAAATGATCAGGAAAGAATAATTTCAGGTATAACACTTAGTATTTAAATCTCTACATTATTTAGATCTTAGCCACAAAGTGTATTGAATACATAGAACAGTCCTAAAAATAAAATTGGTATTATTACTAATTCTCTGATTGCCAATTGTTTGTTAGTAAGTTTGCTTTTTTGGGCTGATACCTGCTCAAATAAAATAGTAACAAATAATACGCCACTGAATATTAATCCTATCGCAGCTGCAAGGCCACACCTCCTTGAGAATTGAAGAACAAAATATAAAAAGAGCCAAAGAAAATAATCAGGAAAATCAGACCTAAAATTATTAATATTAGTGTTAATCTTAATGATCTGAATATGTCAAACATGTGTTGTTTTTCAGTGTAACCAAATATACGTAAAATGGTTTGGGATTATACCATTGCTCTTATACCTATTTTTTATACAATTGCTAATTAACAAACGCACTCTCCTCAAATACGTAACTGCCAGGGGTAACTGCAGCCTGATGACCTCATAAGTAAATAAAAATATTTAGTATCTTTGATAAGCTAAAATATAAATCATGAATATTAATTCCTGGCAAAGCCGCATAACCATAAACCCTGAACAATGCGGAGGAAGACCCTGTATTAGAGGTATGCGGATACGTGTGACTGATATTATTGACTTGCTGGCTTCCGGCCTTAGTCGGGAACAAATAGTAGAAGAGATGCCTGATATTGAAATGGAAGATATTGAAGCAGTATTAAGCTAATAGGTTATAGAAAAAAGAATTCCAGCATTTTAGGTAACTTTGTAATCATGGAAGAAATTAAAAATAGCAAACCTGATCTGTCCCCGCAAAGTTTTTGGGATACGGATTTGCTAACTCTTGATTTTGACCGTTATTCTTCCTTTACAATTATCAGAGTATTAGAAAGAGGTACTGATCATGACATCAGTGAGATTATTCATTACTATGGCGCAGATAAAATAATAAGTACCATCACATCTGCCAAAAGGCTCCTGCCAAGGGCTCAGTTGCTTGGGAAACAACTTTTCCACCTTTCAAACGATCAATTTGAATGCTTAAAAGATTCACAGCAAGCCCGGAACTACTCAATGTATTAGATAGGTTAATGCAGTTACCCTGTTTAAACGATTTTCGTTTAGTGGGTGGTACTGCTTTAAGTCTTTTGCGTGGCCATAGAAAATCTGATGATATTGATCTGTTTACTTACACGGAATATGGCAGTATTTCCTTTACAGATATTGAGGAGCATCTCAGATTGGAATTTGCCAGAGTAATAAATAATGATGACAATTTTCCCGCTTTAAAAAGCTTAGATAATAATTTCGGATTGCATTTATTTATTGGAGATCAGGATTCATTGATTAAAACAGATATCCTGAATTGGACAGATCGGTTTCTTTTTCCATTTATTAAAGATGAAGGAATCAGACTGGCAACTATTGAAGAAATCGCCACAATGAAGCTGGATGTTATATCCCGAGGTGGTAGGAAAAAAGATTTCTGGGATTTATCTGAAATTCTCGAAACTCACCAGTTAGCCTCTTTGATTACATTGTACGAAAAAAAATATCCCTATTATGAAGTTGAGCTAATATTAAAGGGACTGACTGATTTTACAATTGCTGATGATATGCCTGACCCTATATGCTTTAAAGGCAAACATTGGGAACTGATTCAAGAGGAAATGAAACAGGAGGTTCAAAGATTATCTGTTGTATAACCCGCAAAAGGGAATAATTTTAGGTATTGGCAAAGTTGCTTAAACAAAAGTAAATCTCAGAAAGAATAATATCAACAAATGAACAACCGTAACTTCCCCAAAAACACCTCCCTCCCCATCATCGGTAGCAATGAATCTGCGCTGGATAAAACGAAGTATTTTATTGCAATGGAGTATTATGGCCTGATACTCAACAGGACTTTTTTGATAGTGTATGGAACCAATTACCTGATAGGGATCAAAGTAAATGGACTTGTATCTGCTGATAATCCTTCTGCTCCGTTAGGTTCACTTATTGTTAGCCCTATAGTAATTAAGGGGGATCTGGATGATCCCTTATCCTACGTTAAGCGAGTTGATGCTTTGAAAAATATTGATTTGGAGAATGAAGAGTTATTGATTAAGCATAACTCGGATTTTCATTTAAGTTACAAAGAGATTCTTGACGTAAGGTATGACCCGAAAAAAAAGTGGGGAATGGGCTACTACCCTCACGATGGTAAAGTTTATGTTATTACCAATACGAAAAAGCGGGAGTTTATAATTCTTGGCAATCAATCGGGGAAGAAAATTGCTGACGCTATTCTCCAAAGAACATTTTTGTGAGCAAAAGCACGTTTCTCAAAAACACTACAGCCCTTGGTATTGTGGGCTTGAGTGGTTCTGAAATAAATCAGTATTATTAGTATCTTTGATAAGCTAAAATATAAACGATGAATATTAATTCCTGGCAAAGCCGCATAACCATAAACCCTGAACAATGCGGAGGAAGACCCTGTATCAGAGGTATGCGGATACGTGTGACTGATATTATTGACTTGCTGGCTTCCGGCCTTAATCGGGAACAAATAGTAGAAGAGATGCCTGATCTTGAAATGGAAGATATTGAAGCCGCTTTAAGGTATGTAAGCAGTAAATTCGATCATCCTGTTATTATTGCTGCATGACTTTTCATATTAACATTCTTTGAGCATGGAAATCTGGATAGACGCACAACTTTCTCCATCTCTGGCATTGTGGATAAAACAGAACTTTGATACTGTAAATGCGAAATCAGTCAGGGCTATCGGTCTTCGTGATGCCAATGATGAATTGATTTTTCAGCAGGCTAAAATGCAGATGGTAGTGATAATGACCAAAGATATTGATTTTGTAAGATTGCTTGAACGATATGGTCCACCACCAAAGATAATCTGGATAACAGTGGGCAATACCAGTAATTCCCGAATGAGGGAAATACTGGGAAAGTACCTTTTGGTTGCTATTAATATGTTGGCTACTGGAGAATCACTTGTCGAAATTGAAGGCAATTAATAATCAGATTCAGTATGCTTAAATATTTTTGGATTTTCAAAAAATCCTTTGCTGTTTTTACCTGGTATATCCATGATTATGAATAAACGCACCTTCCTCAAAAACGCAGCCGCCCTCGGCATAGGAAGCCTGATGACCTTCAGGACGATTGGTAAGATGGTAGATGCCGTTGCACACCTGCCAGCTGAAGCCGTGGCGGAAGATGATGATTTCTGGAGGCACCTGAGGAGTGGGTATAAGCTGAAGCAGGATTATATCAACCTGGAGAAAGGTTTCTACAGCATTATGCCTCAGCTGAAAGAGCAGGCCTATCTCAGGCACATACTTGATGTGAACATTCAGAGCGCTTACTATATGCGCACAGTGCAGGCTGACAACAAAGCTATTGCTGCAAAGAAAGTGGCTGAGTTGGCCGGAGTGAGCCCGGATGAAATGATCATTACCCACAATACCGCTGTGTTACTGTCAATGTAAGTTATTATCCTTATAGTCGGTCTTATGAAAATATTTCCTTTACTTTATTTAATATTAATAGCGTTTAGCGCAAATGCACAAGAAAAGTTTTTTGGAAATTATCAGGATTATTTTACTGATGAATTGGGAATAAATTCTGATTCAACATTTAAATACACATTTAGATTTGATTTGGAATACAGTTGGACAAAAGGGACTTGGAAAGTCAGTAATGATACAATTTACTTTAAAACGATACTTATTTTTGACACGATAAGGTATAAAGATGAAAAAACAAAACTCATTGTAGATTCTCTTTTTCTGTCAATAGATGAGAAACCTAATCTTGGTTTTGATTCCATTTTTTTCTATATGGACGGGAAGAAAGAATTAGCTCAAGTAGAAAATTTTAAAGTGCAAAATACTCATTTGGCACCCGAAAGATTATTTTATCGGAAGCACAAGTTGTATATTATACTTAAAAACGGAAAATTACGCAAAGATAAATTCCGTGCGTTTTGGACAAATAAAAAATACCCAACTTGGTATATTAGAAAATCAGACAATTAATTTCGGAAATAATGAACAAACGCACTTTCCTCAAAAACGTTACAGCCCTCGGCATTGGCAGCCTGATGGCTTTCAGGTCTCTTGGTAAAATGGTAGATGCAGTTGCTCACCTGCCTGCTGAAGCTGTGGCTGAAGATGATGATTTCTGGGCCAGGCTGCGGGGTGGGTATAAGCTGAAGCCGGATTACATCAACCTGGAGAACGGTTTCTATTGCATTATGCCTCAGGTGATAGAGCAGGCCTATCTCAGGCACATACTGGATGTGAATATTCAGGGCGCATACTATATGCGAACAGTGCAGGCTGACAACAAAGCTATTGCTGCAAAGAAAGTGGCTGAGTTGGCCGGTGTGAGCCCGGATGAACTGATCCTTACCCGCAACACCACGGAGTCGCTGGATATGGTTATTGCCGGTATTGACTGGAAGCCGGGCGATGAAGCAATAATGGCTGAGCAGGATTATGGCGCTATGCTGGATATGTTTAAACAAGTATCGAAGCGGTATGGCATGGTGAACAAGATAGTTTCTGTGCCTATGGACCCTATGGCCGATGAAGAGCTGGTGGAGCTGTATGAAAAACAGATCACCGGCAAAACAAAACTGCTGATGATATGCCATATGATCAACATTACCGGGCATATACTGCCGGTACGTAAGATATGCGATATGGCGCACAGCCACGGTGTGCCGGTGATGGTGGATGGTGCACATGCATTTGCTCACCTCAACTTTAGGATTCCCGACCTGCATTGCGATTATTATGGCACCAGTTTGCACAAATGGCTGAGCGTGCCTATAGGCGCAGGTGCGCTTTATGTGAAGAAGAACAATATAGGTAAGATATGGCCCATCTTCGGCGACAGCAGCAAGAAGGATGATGATGTATTGCGGCTCAACCATACAGGTACCCATCCTCCCGCTACCGACCTGACGATTGCAGATGCCATTGACTTTTACAAAACCATAGGTGCTGAAAGAAAGGAAGCACGCTTGCGCTATCTGCAGAACTACTGGACTAAAAAAGTCCGCCCAATGGAACATGTAATACTCTACACTCCTGCCGACCCTGCAAGAAGCTGCGCTATTGCCAATGTGGGCGTAAAAGGCATGAAGCCCGGCGACCTCGCCAAAACCTTGCTGGATAGATACAAGATATATACAGTGGCTATAGATGGCGCAGGTGTGCATGGCTGCCGTATAACACCCAATGTATTTACCACTACCGCCGAGCTGGATAAACTGGTGGCAGCTTTGGGAGGAATAAGGGCGTGAAAAAGTTAATTTTTGCAATTATTTAGGAATTGATGTAGTTGCGCTAATGCCTAACTTTACAATAAATTTTATCTATGAAAAAGACCTTATTCCTGTTCTGTTTGCTTCCGCTCCTTTCTTCTGCACAAATCATAACAACTGTGGCAGGCAATCATATTCAGGCTTTCAGCGGAGATGGAGGGCCTGCAATCAATGCTGAGCTAAATACTCCATCGTCAATTTGCATGGATGGTGCAGGTAATTTGCTGATCTCAGATGCGTTGAACCACAATATCCGTAAAGTGGACCCCTCGGGTATTATTACTACCATTGCGGGAAATGGAACATCTGGATATTCAGGTGATGGCGGGCCTGCCACCGATGCTGCAATGACACTTCCGTTTGGTATAGTTAGTGTTGCTGATGGCTACCTGTTTGTTGCTGATGAAGCCAAAAATGTTATCCGCAAAATAAACAGTTCAGGGGTCATTACCACTTATGCAGGTACAGGTGTTGCGGGTTATAATGGCGATAATATACCTGCTACAAATGCAGAATTATATGGGCCTTACGGGCTGGCGTTCGACATTTCGGGCAACCTGTACATTACAGATGTCTATAATTTCCGGATTCGCAAAGTAGATGCTGCCGGCATCATCACCACTGTAGCCGGTACCGGCCATATGGGCTTCGGTGGCAATGGCGGGCCGGCTACAGCAGCCCGGTTCGGGCCGGTGAGTGGTATAGCCGTTAGCCGCACCGGTACTGTTTATTTCACTGATTATGAAAATCACATGGTACGGATGATCAGTCCGGCAGGCATTGTGACTACAATTGCCGGAAACGGAACAGATACCACAAGTGGAGATGGAGGCCCTGCTACTGCTGCAGGTGTTAAGGGTGCCAACGGTTTGTATTTAGATCAGCAGGGTAATCTTTTTATTTCGGACAACTGGGCCCATATTGTGCGGATGGTTGATACATCAGGTATCATCACCACAATTGCCGGTAATGGCACACAGGGTTTCAGCGGCGATGGTGGCCCTGCAACAATGGCAAAATTATTTAACCCGATTGGTATTACCATGAATAATACAGGAAATTTACTGATAGCTGATGATTATAATTCTGTTGTCAGGGAACTCACCCATCACTCAGAAGGAGTAAGTGCAGCAACGGTAAATCACTCAGTTTCAATATACCCTGACCCTGCAACCAATAAAATTTCAATTGCTTCAGGTACTAAAATTATAAGTATAGCCGTTTACAATCAGGTTGGTCAGATAATATTCAGCAATGAGTTTAATGCAGACCCTGCAGAATTAAATATTGCAGATTTACCTTCCGGCTTGTATTTCATAAGGATAAATGGGTGTGAAGTAAGGAAATTCTTAAAGGAGTAAATGTTGGATCATCTATAAACTGTTCTTATGAAAGTGCTGTTGGTATTGTTTCTTTTATTTTCAATGGCAAGTAATGCCCAGACAGTTGTAACAACTCCCGAAAATACAATTCACAGACCAGATGATATGAGCATAGGTGCTGCGTATGAGGGTGGTATAATAGCCTATATTCTGCAGCCTGGCGATACAGGTTATGACCCGGTTACCCCACATGGTTTGATAGCAGCGCCAAATGATCTGGCCTGGAATATGAAATGGGGGCCGAATATGGTGAGGCCGGTGGGTGCTGCTGCAATAAAAGTCGGCACCGGTGCAGCAAATACTGATTCTATAATAGCCAACTGCGGCTCTGACAATGCTGCCTATATATGCCGCAACCTGACTTATGGCGGATTTAACGACTGGTATCTGCCCAGCAAAAACGAATTGAACAAACTGTTTATTTACCGTGCCAAAATAGGGGGCTTTGCCGTAAGTGGTTATTATTGGAGTTCGAGTGAGGTAAATGGGTATTATGCCTGGTATCAGCACTTCAACCTCGGCAACCAGTCAAGCGCTATGAAGACCAGCGCATACCTGGTAAGGGCTGTAAGGACATTTTAGTAGCTAAGTTATTTATTGTATCAGGTGCGGAAATGAAACGCTATCCTTTACCTGTTTATCAGAATTTTCCAGTAAAATGATGGTTTACTTAGTTGTTCTCTCAGGTCCATATCTGTGAACATGCAGGAGATGGTATTCCGCAATGATGCGCTCCGGGCAGCTTTATTCACCACAAAATTAAACAGCCATGGAAACCTGCACAGGCGCTGTAAGGTAGTACTCAGCTTCAGTTCCTCCCCGAGTCGCTTATACACTACATCATCGTAAACAGACTTCAAAAATGCTGCGGAATAATTGTTCTGAACGGCAGCTTCTTTTATGGCAGCCGCAGCCAGCATACCACTGTAAAGCGCATTGCCAATACCTTCTCCGCTGAAGGGATCTATTAGGCAGGCTGCATCGCCGGTAAGTAGGAATCCATCACCAGAAACAGGCAGTTGCTCAGTGCCAAGGGGCAATCCGCAGCCTTGAATTTTTCCGGCAAGCCTGGCGTTGGCAAAGCGCGGGGCAATCATGGGGTTGGTGGCTATTGCATGAAGCATTTGCTCCCGGAGGTTTATTTTCTTCTTTCTTATTCTCTCAGAGAGTATGCCCACACCTACATTTGCCATGCCATCGGGCAGGGGGAAGATCCAGAGGTAGCCGGGCAGCATTTCGGGCAGAAAGTGCAGTTCAATAAAATTCTCCCTGTGCATTCCGGTAATGCCCGAATAGTAGGCACGCAGGCCAACAGCGCTGGTTTTGGGGTTGGTGCTTTCGTTCAGGAATGTTTTGCGCACCTGGCTTTTATCTCCATCCGCGCCCACTATTACAGAGGCCCTTATGGTATAGTCAGTGCCTTCGTGTGTCATAGAAACCGTAACCTTGCCCGGTATATTTTCTATGGTTTTTACTGTTGCGTTCTGGAATATGGTGCAATACGGCGATGGCATTTTGCCAAACAGAAAATTGTCCAGTACCAGCCGGGGCACTGTAAAGCCAGGAGCTTTGGTTTCAGCAGTCCGGTTGGGCGAAAAAGGAATATCCAGTGATCGTCCGTTTGGCGCTATGAAGGTGATGCCCCATGACGGAAGAAAGGCCTGAGGTTCGGCAAGAATTTCATTCAGCCATTCGGGGTTGGCCCGGTTTATGACCAGCGCGGTCTTACCACTGCAGGCATCGCCGCATACTTTATCGCGCGGAAAGGTTTCTTTTTCTATAACTATATGGGGTATCCCGTACTTGCTCAGGAAAAAGGAGGTACCAGCACCTGCAGGGCCGGCGCCTATGATAATTGCGGTTGTATGGAGATTTGGCAAAGTGTATTATTGTTTCCTTGTTCAGCCTTTGAAGCCTGCAAAGTTGATACAATAATAGTTCATTTTGATTCCGTGCGGGCATTAAAATTGATTTGACCTGGTTCTGGTAATAACAGCTTTTATCCATCACGATGGAATAATCTGCTATCCGGGAAAATACACAGATCCAATTTGCAACTTTTCTTTACCGCCATTTTCAAAATGATTATTGGCAGGAATAAAGATGCAAATCAACGACCATATCAAAACTGGCCAATCTGGTCCGAATCACGTTCCTGATCATCTTTTATTGCCTTGGCAAGAAAGATCACCGACGATGTGGCTAAGGCCATTAGTACAAGGTTAGAAATACTGAAGTCGGCAACTGAATGGTTGGTAATTGCGAAAACGAAAGTAGCTATTACTAGGAACATGCCTGTGGCCATTGACTTGAAATTTTTGTTATTCATCATAACTTGTTTTAAGTTTAGCGTAAAAGTATTATTCCATCTGCTGTATATAAATGGTCTTTCGGTGAATGACCCGTTTATGAACGTGAAACTAGCTTTTAGGCAGATAAGAGAAAAGTTAAAAGCTATTGGTAACACAAATACAAGGTGGATTTAACATTTATTTTATGGAGAATTTGCCGTGAATTTAAATTGGATTGATCATCTCTGAATTCTCATTGCCTCCCGCAAGCTTGAATTCATAAATTGTGCATCTCGCGAAACGATTTTATTATTGGGGTAGCATTGTCTGTTTATTGATTTTAATTTGTTTGGAAATAAAATAAAAAAAGGTATTTTTATCCCTGAACTTAAACAAATATTTATGAATAAACTAACTACACTCATTGTCCTTTCTTTCTTGTTTTCCACACAATTACCTGCTCAGTCTTATAACCAAATGGCTATCCCGGATACATTAGCCGGCTATGTTGACACAATTAATCATACCAATAAAAAGACCTATAACCTCCTGATGCAAGAGGGGACAAAGTATTTTTTCGACACGGTACATCCCACACTTACCTCAGGATTCAGCATATTCAGTTTTAATCCTGATTCACCTTACAATTATATCGTCAGGAATCATAACACTTTTCTCGGGCCTACGTTGCTGATGAACCTGGGAGATCAGGTCCAGATGAATGTTATCAACCTGCTCAATGATTCTTCTACGGTTCACTGGCATGGTATACACCTGCCTTCAATTATGGATGGCGGGCCTCACCAGGTAATACCTCACGGTACCATCTGGCAACCTTACTGGACTGTTGCCGATAGCGCAGCAACCTATTGGTATCACCCTCATCTGCACAATATGACGCAGACGCAGGTGATGCAAGGATTGGCCGGCTTAATTATAGTAAGAACCCCAACAGAAGCTGCACTTGCCTTACCCAGAACCTATAGTGTTGATGATATTCCCGTAATTTTAACGGACAGGTCATTTACTAATGGGTACCAGATTAATTTGAATGTAAAACTCGGGCTTGGGGATACCGTTTTAACTAATGGCACCTTTAATGCCCAATACCCAGTACCCAGGCAGGTAGTGCGGTTCAGATTTTTGAATGGTTCTATATCCATGCTTTATAATTTAGGATTCAGAAAGCCGGATGGGACAAATGTCCCTATGCATGTTATTGCTTCTGACGGAGGCTTGCTGAATGCTCCCGCTTTGGCCGATACCTATCTTATGGCACCGGGGCAAAGGGTTGAGCTCCTGGTAGATCTTTCCGGTTTTTCAGCTGGAGATACTATCAATCTTGTGTCTTATAATAATGTGCTTGACTCTTTCCAGAGTGGAGGTCAAAATTATCCGAATACTGCACTTGCAGCGCAAATATTCAAGGTACTGCATTTGATTATTGGTCCTCAGACCACGGCAACTGCGCCTGTAACTGCCATCCCAGCCTCACTTGCCAAAAACCAATACCCCGTCGGGCCTGTTCCATCTCAGGATTCCATTTTGAAAGTGTTTGAGTTTGGTTATCCCATCAATATGCCTCCTGTGCCTCCGGATAGTTTTGGGTTTTTGATAAACAACAGGCAGTTTGATATGGGTTTTCCGGGCATAGGGAGGATGGGTACAATCAACGATACTGTACCTTTAAATTCAACGCAGATATGGACAATAAAAAACTCATGGAACAGTAATACTGTTTTTGGTGGTAACGGGGAAAATCATGTCTTTCATATTCATGACATTCAATTTCATATATTAGGCCGAACAGATACCTTTGGGAATACAATACCGTTATCCATTTCTGATTCTGGTTGGAAAGACGATGTAAGCTTCAATGTAAATTCATCCGTCACATTTATAACGCAATTTGAAGATTTTTCTGATCCTTACTGGCCTTATATGTATCACTGTCATATGCTTGAGCATGAGGATGGCGGTATGATGGGGCAATTTGTTGTGTCAGGGAATGCTTCAGGTGTGAAAAATATCGGGACTACTGTTGCACCGGAAGTAAAAGTATTTCCAAATCCTGCCACAGACAAGATTTATATAGAGCTGGAGGATAAGACCACTTATGTCTATTATGCCACCATTTTCGATAATGTGGGCCGCACTAAATATATGCTGCCTAAGCCGGATGCACAGGATGGTATAAATATCTCGACGCTCAAACCTGGTGACTACTTTATTACTATCAGGGATTCGAAAGGCAACTCGACCACTAAAAAATTTATTAAGCTGTAGTGCTTAGATTATTTTTTTTCAGGGAGCAGTCTTAAAAACAATTTTTAAACTGCTCCTTTGTATATAATAGCTACTTAATATTATCTTCAATATTCACCCTGCGGGAATGGCCGAAACCAACATAAAGATAAAGGTAGAGCATACGGGATAGCCGCATCAGGTAGGGCTGTGCAAGCACAACTATTAAAGTACTTAAGCCAAGAAAGTAAAATACACCGTTGTTATGAATTTCCAGTCCGAATGTGGGCGAACTGCTGAATAAAGGCCAGTACCACAGCAGGTTAAGAAAGAATAAGACCATAGTGAGGGCATAATTTATGCCGCCGCCATTATTGCTTTCCGACTTCATTTTTTCGCCGCATACTTCGCATTCCTCTTTCAGCGCCAGGCATTTGTCGAGCGGGAAAATGCTTTTGTTCACAAACACAGTGCTTTTGCGGCAGCTGGGGCATTTCATAGTCAGTAAAGCAGGAAGTAGTGCTGGTTTTTTTGAATCAGAGGCCATGCTGCAAAATTAATTTATCTGAAGCAGATTATGTTGGCATAATTTTTTACATACCTGTAATGCTAAATGTAATGTTATGATAAGTTCAAATCTCGAAGATCAGCTGGCTGGTATGTTAACCACTGATGATGAAGAAATTAAGAAGGGTAATCAACTAACCGGCGGGCCTGAACCAGATCAGGATGAGGATCTGGAGCCTGAGGAAGACACAGATGATGAGGAATATGAAGACACCGATGATGAGGAAGATGATGAATTGGATGATGAAAAATTCAGGGAGCGGCTGGATACCGAATTCCCTTTATCTGGCGGGGAAACAGAAGAAGATCTGTAGCCGGCCCCGGTAAGGAAGGTGAAATAATCTAAGCTCCGGGTCTTCTTTTCCGTTCAGAAATTGATTTCACTATAGTTTCCCCTTTGCAATTGAGTTTATCTTTTTTGCATCTGGAAAGTGCATTTACATAGGCATCATTCAGCAATTGCTTAATGTACTCCTGCGGAAATGTTTCAGGGCTTTTCACTTTAATATACCTGTATTGATTGCCATTGCCAATAAGCATCTTCTCAGGGTCTTGTATTTCATGGCCCCGGTTAAATCCGAAGTTGATGCCCTTGTAGCAGGCAATACTGCAGAATACATCACCCAGCCGGTCCGACAGGCCCCAGCCAAATGCGAGGGCGTTGTAATTGTCGTATATAAGCTCATTGCATTCGGGGTAAAGGTCCCATACGAAATCGCGAAGCCACAGAGCAGTAGTCTGTATGTGGGGAGGAAAAGGTTCCAGAAACCGGATCAGGTCTTGATTATGTTCCTTAGCCATTTTTTTAAAGTCTGAAGTCTGAAGTCTGAAGTCTGAAGTCTAAAGTCTAAAGTCTAAAGTCTAAAGTAATAAGTCTAAAGTAATAAGTCTAAAGTCTTAAATCTTATGTAATAAATATTAAGGCATCGTCAAGAATTTATTTTCTTTATTGAATCTATAATCCGGGAGCTAGGTTTTTCTTGGTTTCTTCTTGGCCGCCGGGAACAGCACATTATTCAGTATCAGCCGGTAACCGGGTGAATTGGGGTGCAGGGCAAGGTCTGTTGGCGGGTCGCCCACGTGATGTTCATAATCCTCGGGGTCGTGGCCGCCATAAAAGGTCCAGGTGCCTTTGCCATATTCGCCATGTATATAGCGGGCTTCATTGGCCGGTTTCAGATCACCCATCACCAGCACGCTCGACTTAAGTACTTCCTTGCGGAATGAAGTAGTCTGCCCCATAAATCCTTTAATGGTTGTGGTATGGTCCTGGCAAAGCATGCAGGGCACAGGGTCAAATTTGGCAGAGAAGGTAAAGAGGGAGAAATAATCAGATGGCATGGCTACATGCCGCATGCCGGGCCCGTTATCAATATTTGATTTCGAGTAGGCATAAGGGTTGGTTTCTATGAGGAAGTCTTTAAATGCAAAACATTTGGTGAAATCCAGTTTTTGCTGAGCACCCGGGTCCATAGGGTCGCCGTCAAAGGGTTCAGCGCAGATATCTACTCCTTCTCCTGCAAGGGCTATATCATAGCTGTCGGGGGCCGAGCACATGGCAAACATATACCCGCCGCCTGCCACAAAATCCCTGATTTTTAATGTTACTGCCAGTTTTTCCTGCGATACTTTTTTAAACCCATGCCTTGCAGCAGTAGCCTCAGCCTCGGCTTTGTCATTCTGGTACCAGGATGCATTTCTGAACTGAGCCCAGAACTTGCCATACTGCCCGGTAAAATCTTCGTGGTGAAGGTGCAGCCAGTCGTATTTTGCAAGGTCACCATTTAGTATTTCATCGTCATATACTTTTTCAAAAGGTATCTCGGCATAGGTGAGCACAAGTGTTACGGCATCATCCCACGGTTCCAGGTTTTTAGGGGTATATACTGCTACTTTGGGGGCTTTCTCCAGTTTAATAATGTCGCCGTTGAAGTCAGGGTCGGCAATCTGGTTGAGTATACCGCCATATTGGGCATCACTGATAATTTCATAAGTTACACCACGCAATTTGCACATACGTTCCATGCTTTCTATCTGGTCCATGCAGAAACTGCCCCCTTTGTAGTTTAGCAGCCAGTCTACCGGTATTTGTTTGATAAGCGCAGCATAGGCTATGCCATAGGCTTTCAGGTGATTGGCCTGACCGTCGGCATCCATAGGTATAAATAATTTGGCAGCATAGGCATGGCACGACAGGAATATCAGGACAACCTCACACATCCGGGAAAACATCGTTCGCATTTTCATTAAAATCTTTAAAGCATCTAAGTTACTGATATTTTTAATTGAGGGTGGTGAAGAAAAAGTCAAAAATTGGAAATCAGAAGTTAAAAGCATGTCACGAAGCTATTTTCTCACTACACCTGACTTCATTGCACATCCAGCAAAAACAACAAAGTCCGGAAAATTCAGGCAAAGTTCTGAGGCCTTTCTTATATTTACCCAATCTAATTTTTCAGTATTCCATTTAACAGTGAAATAGTCATATAAATCTGGTGCCGGAAGTCTGAACGATAGATAATCAATAAAATAAGTAATCCAGTAAAAATTTGGAGTTGAAAATATATTCGCTTGTAAAGCTCCGGAACAATGTCCCGCTTTTTAGCGGGAGGGGTTTAATGTGAGATTTAGTTTTATGGGTCTATTCCGCAAATATATAGGCAATCTCTACATCAGCAGGCTGTGGTTTCTGCTGATGGCAGCTTGTGTGATACTCTTATTTGCTGCTTACTTTATCCATATTCTGTACCAGCCAATGCTGGCGATAGTTGCTGCCATTGTGTTTTTTACTTTGCTGGATTATGTGTTGTTGTTTTTTTTAAAAGGTGGCCTGACGGCTGCAAGAGTGCTGCCGCCAAGATTCAGTATAGGCGATGAGAACGGAGTGAGCCTTGTTATAACCAATTCATTTCCTTACCGCATAAAAGGGCAGCTTATAGATGAATTGCCCTTCCAGTTTCAGGAACGCAATTTTCAGTTGCCGGTTACCATCGGTTACAAATCGCGCGAAACCGTAACCTATAATCTCAGGCCGCTGAGCCGGGGTGAATTTACTTTTGGCAATCTGATCTGTTTTGCATCCAGCCCCATAGGCTTATTGAAAAGGCGTTTTAAAATTGCAGAGCCGGGCATGGTAAAAGTGTATCCTGCCTATCAGCAGTTGCGCAATCTGCAGCTGTTGGCCATAAGTGATAATAACCTTACCGGGGCTAAGAAAATACGCAGGCTAGGGCATAGCCTGGAGTTTGAAAAAATAAAGGATTATGTGCTGGGCGATGATGTGCGCACCATCAACTGGAAAGCTACCGCCCGCAGCAGCAACCTGATGGTGAATACCTTTACAGATGCCCGCCAGCAACAGATATACTGCCTCATTGATAAAGGCCGGAATATGAAAATGCCGTTTGAAGGTATGACCCTGCTCGACCATTCCATAAATGCCAGCCTGGCCCTGCTGAATGTAGCCTTATTGAAACAGGACAAGGCCGGGCTGATCACTTTCTCATCGAGGGTAAACGATATTATAGCAGCCGACCGACGATCTACCCAGCTGCATCGCATACTGGAAACTCTATACCGGCAACAAACGGAATTTAAAGAGAGCGATTACGAAGCGGTCTGGAGCACCGTGCACAGGGGAATAACCCAGCGCAGCCTGCTGTTATTGTTTACCAATTTCGAAACCTATTCGTCATTGGAGCGGCAGTTGCCTTTTCTTAAAAAGATAGCTCAGCGGCATCTGGCCTGTGTGGTGTTTTTCCAGAATACATTGCTCAAGGAGATACACGAATCAAACCCCGACAGCATTGAGGGTATCTATATAAAAACCATTGCCGACCAGTTTGACCTGGAAAAACGCATGATCGTAAAAGAATTGCGCCGGCATGGGGTGCTCTCCATTCTCACCTCACCAAAGAACCTGACGATTGATGTGATCAATAAATACCTGGAGCTGAAGGCGAGGCAGATGGTATGATAATGTGGCAATTTGCAAGTGTGGCAATGTGCAAATGTGCAGACATAACGGATAAGCAAGAAACTGTGTGCTATTAAGAATACGGTAAATGCTTGATATTTTATAATTTATTGGTGTTTTTCAGGCATTTTTGAAAAAATTATTTTCTTCCCCACCCAAGAAATGAGGCTTAAATTACGTCTATTTAAAGAGGAAGGGCTGATCAGAGAAAATTTATTGTTAATTATATTAAATCAAAACCAAATTCATGGTAAAAAATTACTTCCGGCTATTCGCATTTCTATTGTTGACAAGTTGCGCCGCATCCTGCACCAAAAAAGGCGATACTGGGCCAGCCGGCCCAGCCGGGCCCTCAGGCACTTCTTCCACATCAGGTGTGGGCGAAATTTATGGCCACGTGAGCCTGTATGACCAGTATGGATCCCGCTTGTATACCGGCCTGAACAATGTGAAACTGACACTGAAGAACGGCAACTACACCAGTGCCGACATAACAGGTTATTATACCTTCCCTGCTCTTGCACCCGAAGGGTATACTGTTTCCGCTGCTGCCACCGGCTATGGGGCCACACAATTTACAATTAATGTGTTGGGCGATACGGTATACAAAGACGTGAAACTATCTGCTATCCCCGGTTTTCAGGTGCTTACTTTCAAAGCATATCATAATACCGGTTCACCGAATGATTCACTGATCCTGACATTTAATGCCGATACCCGGGTACGGAATTGCCTGGTGCTGGTAAGCAGCCAGAATACAGTGAGCAACCTGCCCGGCAACTATATCCTTGCCTACACCAAAGCTATACCGGTATGGGCTACACAGGTGATGATGCAGATACCTGTTGTCGACCTTAATGGCGCCAATATTTTCTTTGGCCAGGAGGTATACTATGCCGCATATAGCTATGTGGTAAACGATGCATCGGTTTATGAAGACCAGGCCACGGGCAGAAACGCTTATAATGCAGTCGGAACACCACTTGTCGATTCCACTACTTCGCCATAGTCAATAAACCTGCCTTGATTAACTTATTATTCAAACTTAATTTCTCGAAAAAAATGAAAAAAATAATCATACTGCTCACCCTGGCCTCCTCACTGCACTATACTAAAGGATATGCCCAGATTCCGTTTAATACAATGGATTCACTGAATGTAAACAATATTAATGCCTTAGCGCTGGTGCATGGCGATATGTGGTGGAACCCTGCACTGGAAGTGGCCCATTGTTACTTCCCTAAAAACTCACCGGCAAGTATACAGTTTACCAGCGCTTTATGGATGAGTGGTTATGATGGAGGCGGCAATCTGCACATAGCTGCGCAGACTTACCGGCAAAACGGCAATGATTATTGGCCCGGCCCGCTGGACAGCAGCGATACCCTTACTTATGCCACATCGCACAACTGGGCGAAAATATGGAAGGTGCTGCAAACAGATATACAGTCCTTCCTGGCACTCCCAACGCACGATTCGGCAAGTACGCCCCAGGCTATACTTACCTGGCCGGGCAAGGGCAATACCTATGCCACCGGTAACGGTGGTGTGCCGCTCACCATCACCACCGATATGGCTCCTTTCAACGACCTGAACGGGAACGGAATTTATGAGCCGTTGCTGGGAGAATATCCGCTTATAAAAGGCGACATGGCGCTGTGGTATGTTTTCAGCGACAATGGCCCTGTGCATACCGAAACCAAGGGCAAGCCCCTGGGCCTGGAAATACACGCTATGGCTTATGGCTACAAGCGGGGCACGCTGATAGATAATGTGATCTATTACGACTATTACATCACCAACAAATCGGCCAATACTTACCACAACTTCCGTTTCGGGCAATTTGATGATGTAGATCTTGGTTATGCGTTTGATGATTATATAGGTTTTGATTCTTCTCACCGCATGGGCATTTGTTATAATGGCACTCCTGATGACGGTGCAGGTGGTGGGCATCCCATCAACTCATATGGCACCCGTATACCTATGGTAGGCCTTACAATGGTAGTGCTGCCGGGAGATGATGGAACAATTAAAGCACCTGCAGGCACATTCGACTATTATATTAATGATGGTTCAATAATCGGTAACCCTGCAACAGACACTCAATATAATTACTACCTGCGCTCCCAGATAAGAACTGGCGCTCCGTTTACCAATGACTTTACAGGCAGGGGCATCCCCAGTAAGGCATATGGATCTGGGCCGGTAACTAATTATGTATTTACCGGTGATCCATCAGATACCACTCAATGGAGTGAGTGCAATTGCAGCAATTATCCCGGCGACCGTCGGTTTATCATTACCAGCTCAGACTTTACCTTCCCGGCAGGGTCAATACAGCATGTGGCTATGGCGCTGGTAACCACTAATCCAGATACCCTGAATGCCTGCCCTGGCGTCAGTTTCGACAGTATAAAAATTCTGGCTGATACAGCATGGGCCAACTATATAAATGTAACTGAAGTAAAACCCATTACCACAAATACTGGTATCCGCATTTACCCCAACCCCGCCCATAATCAAATTATTATTGAAACCAGTGGTTTAGCCACCGGGGAAGAAAGCATAACCTTCTACAACATTATAGGGCAGAAAATGAATGTGCCCATATCAGGAACAGGTAATAAAAGAGTAGCAGACTTAAGTGGGTTGCCCAATGGAATATACCTTGTAGTTTATAACAATGGTCTAATCCAAAAAACCGTAAAAGTGATTAAAGAATAACTC
>Ga0214164_1000667_pt1 | contig 22012 bp, 8 predicted proteins | sample TroBogepilimnion_13_FD_153003 | JGI IMG/M metagenome (GOLD analysis project Ga0214164, IMG submission 153003) | Freshwater microbial communities from Trout Bog Lake, WI - Practice 03JUN2009 epilimnion v4 | ecosystem: Environmental > Aquatic > Freshwater > Lake > Epilimnion/Euphotic zone ...
GTATAGCATCAAGTTTAAATTATTCAATAGGTGTTAATAATTTATCCCCTTACATATCAGTAACAGCAGATAGCATCTATACCCCATTTGAAACACAAGGCGGAATTAGTAGTGGTGGGAATATAGATTCTACTGAATTCTACGGAATTAGAATATCAGTAAAAGAGGACTACATATCAAATTCTTTAATAGGTAATGCTGGTCCATATACAGGAACCCAATTAAGAGGTAAATACATAACATATATTCAAATATCTGGAAATACTGGTGATTGGGGATATACTGATGCTGTCTATAAATGGTTGGGCCTATATACTGATAGCGTATATAATCCATATCAATGGAATTCTGGGGAAGAACCTAGAAGAGGATGGTCTTTTGAATACTAAATAAAATAATATAAAATGCCAAGTGCTGCTTTACACATAAACCAAATGGTTATAGATTCTCAATTCTATGTATGGGGATCCGGAGAAGATATAAGAAAATTTAATGGAACCGGGTGGGATTATTTCAATTGGACAAATTCTGCTGTTCCTAGTGGATCTCCATATTCGCTAGACACCAGATCAGTTTCTATAGATCCGTATGATATTCTATGGTGTGGTGTTGCAGAAGGACCAACTTCAGGATACCAGAATTCTGTTCAAACTGCAGTTTTTTGGATTGACACTAATAATGTGACAGTGGGTAAATCGTGGAAATTTTCAGATCTTGGAGATTTTAATGGAGTGCCTCAAGAAACGTCTCTTGTTTATGCCTGTCCTTTTGGTGATGATGTTTTTGCATTTGTTACCCCTTTAAATGGGGTTGGTGGAACAGCAGGTGTTTCTAACTACACAAGATTCTCCGGTGTTACTGGTGGAAGACTCTTCTACTACCTGAAAGAAACCGATCAGTGGAAAGAAGCAATACCTGGTTATATTTGGCCACATATCTATGATATTGAGACTAAAGGTCTTGATGGAAAGAGCTATTGTTATTATCTTGCAACATCAGAGGGAATGATAAGAATACCTCAAGGAACACTTTCGACAACAACATTAAGTGATGGAACCCAGATTGTTTCCCAAGCAACATATTATAACACCCATACATCGGGTATTCCTTCTGATTCTGTTTATTGCCTAGATAGAGACGAGAATGGTAACATATGGATAGGAACAGCATGGGGGATTTCTTACTTTGATGGTGATAATTTTTGGAATAAAGAAGGTGGTTATATCATAACATCTATAAAGTCTAGACCTAATGGTCACGTGTTCTTTGCAATGAACGATCCTGAACTAAATCAGGGTAATGGATTATGGCATTTTAATGGCAATAGCTCATCTCAATTCACGACATCCAATTCAAACCTTCCCAATAATAACGTTATTGGTATTGAGCTTATAAACCACAATACTAGAATACCTGGTCTAGAGATTCACCAAGACTCGTTTTGGATTTTAGGTTATAACACTCTGTCTGTTTTTGATTACGATATTCCCCATATTTATGCTTCATCTAATTATGCCGGAGCTACTGGATGGAATTTCACTTATTATTCTGCTACTGCAGGAATACCTCTTCCGAATGTTAATAAGTACACGTGGGAATATCCAGACTGGCAGGTCTATCAAAATAAAATATTGGCAGATAAACATCCTGGGCTAGATCCAAGAAATCTTTTTCTTACTGTCCCTCTAGAAGATATTGCAAATGGTAAAGCTGGGTCTCAAGCATATTGGGATAATTATGCAATACCTTCTTATGATCAAGAGATTCATATGGAGAAAATAGATCAACCAGAATGGAATACACCAACCTCTTTAAGCCAAAGAGGTGGAACAATTACACCTACATTTTTCACGACATGTTCCACAACTCTACAAGTAAATGGAGAGACTAAACTTTTTATTGGCGGTTATATTGGTGGTAATTCAAGTGCATTTTTTGGTTATTATAACAATCATCAAGATGCTATATTATTTAACGAGAATCCAACTTTAGGAGGTATTGCAACATATCCTTCTAATTCGACTTACGATTATTGTGATATGGGATTTGTTGCTTGCTATAATTCTAAGGGATATGTTGATTCAATAATACCGTTTAGAGGTTATTCAACTAGGGTTAATTCAATATCCCCATCTGCTGATGGAACTTCAGTAATAGTTACTGGAACATATAACTGGGCTATTGAAAATGGATATTTTATTTACTCTGGCTACGAAGGATTTAATTCCGCATTTAATGGAGGACCAACAGGTGCTCCTTCTGGTATAACTAATTCAAATGTTCCTGGTCTAACTAGCGATTTCTCCTGGATCTACGATTCATTAAATCCTCAGGGTAGTGAGTATTTCCAGCCATACGGATACCCTTATGGATTGATCGAAGCAAATTTCACAAGTGATAATCCTGGAGTAATTATAGATGATTCTTGTATTTTCTTAAACCCACAAGATGAAGTACCGACAACATTTAAAGACGTAACAACAATTCTTTTTGGTAAAAATAACGCTCTTATTATTGGTGGGGATTTTCCAACAATGTTCTCTTCATTACCTTCTGGCTATTCATTGATTGTAACGGATCAAGCTGCAGGAGATCCATATTCGACTAATACCGAAATACTTGCTTATTTCACTATAAATGGTGTTTCTATAAATCTTGATGATTCATATCCACCTTATCCTAATGCCACAATAATACTGGATGTTTCTTTCCAAGGATTCGGACCTGGACCTGATCTTAACTATTATTATAATCAAACAGTAGGATTTAACGCATTATCTTATTCAAATAAATGTTTCCCTTTATTTCCTAATAATTCGGATGTTGCTTCTAATATACAAGCAGGAAATAGTGCAATTGGTGTTTTTGTTGCAGAGATAGGAAAAGATCTTGGTGATATTACTTCATTTGCTGGTGTAACTGGTTCTTATGATGAAACGATAAGAAAGTCATACAGAGTAATAAATTTTAGAAACTTCCCTTCACAGAGTATTACTGCAAATTATTATCAGGATATTAGCACAAATGCTGATGTTAATGATTACTCTATTAATATACTTTTAAATTCTAGCTGCTTAGATCCAAATCCAATATCAATATTAAAGAATAAATGGAATGGAGTTATAGATTCCGATTCCATTTCTGATTATCTTTATGACTCTAATGGATTGCCTTCTTATATTTCTTATTTGAAAATAAATAAAGATAATTTTTCAGTGCAATCGACAATATCTTCTATTGGAGCTACTAGTGGATATTATGTTAATGGATCTATTAATATAAATTCAATGTCAACTAATAATACGAGTTTAATAACAGGTATGGCAGATTCCGAATTCTCTTTTTGTGGTATCGATTTCAAATTCCCACCTAACTATGAAACATCGTATCTTTATCCTTATTTTTTAATTGTTGATTCTAATGGAAATGGTTTAACCGGACGTTCATTAAACACCAAAGTTATTTCTCAAAGCCAATCATTTGTTGAATCTAGTAAATCGGATTCAAATTATTATGTTATTTCACCTAGTGATAAATCGGTTACATTCTTTGGAAAGGATTTTATATTAGAAGAGGGGAATTACCAATTGTTAATAGCAGAAATAAATGAGCAGGGAACCACATTGAAAGTTTTTTCTACCCCTATAGATATGCCTCTTGGAAATCCAGGATATTCGAAAATGCTTCCTAATGGTCAATTACTACTAGTATCTTGGTTTGATTCTTCCCCTCAAATTAGAATTAGAAAAGTGGATATGTCGGGAAGAATACTTGACGAGATAAATTTTGGTGACTTCTACCAAAATTCTGAGTATTTTGTAGTCTCTACTGACTCCAATTCAAATTTCTATATTAGTGGATACAATTATGGTGCAGGTGTAACTGGTGGGTATATGCCAATTGTTTCTAATTCTGGATTTGTTTTTAAGACTAAACAATATGAGCCTGAATTGGGTATAAATATGGGAAATATTATTTCAAGACCAGGATCGGGTGCGTGGACATGGTGCGATGTTCATTCTTCTGATGGGCATTTAGAAATACCTCTAATGTCAACAGTTATATTCAATAACTACTCTTCTGCTATATACGGAAAGACAAATAATGTTTGGTCCCTTTTGGACTCAATAACGGGAGAAGATCTTCTAACAATAAAAGAAACCCCATATTTCATTTACACATTCTCTACCCCTGGTTATTACACAATAACGAATCAGGTTGAAGATTCTGCCGGTAATGTTTATGAGATTTCTAAACCTGGATTTATACAGGTGGTTGATCACAAAGTGAAAAGAGCTGATGATCCACAACCAGATTTTGCAAATTCTGCAGATTATGGTTATGCTCAGCCCCAATTCACTTTTGATTATGAGTTTAAGAAATTAACTGACGACTTGGCAGCTCAAGAAGCACAAATACTTCTTGATAACGAAGGACAATTCGGATCTGCATTTGTTATACCTGGAAATCCAGATGCAACATTTACTTCTCCTTAAATATTAGCCTTTCCTGGTTTTTGTGTGTATTTCCATTCTTCGTATCTTCTAACTATTTCTTTTAGAATCGAAGAACGAACTATATCCTCGTCGGTGAATCTATAACATGCAAGAGATTCAATTCCTTCCATTATTTCTATGAATTTAGGAAGTGCAACTTTATCGTATGCAATGTCATGTTGAGTTACGTCTCCTGCAATAACTGCTTTTGAGCCTTCACCAAGTCTTGATAAGTAAAGCATTAATTGCTTCATATCACAGTTCTGTGCTTCGTCCAAAATCATTAGTGTTTCATCGAAAGTCGCTCCTCTCATGTAAGCTAGAGGTTTGAATTCAATAACATCATCGAAGATCAATTGTCCTAGTTTTTCTTTTGAAATCATTTTCTCAAAAGTGATTAGGAAACTCTCAATGAATGGAGAAATTTTCTCATTAACATCTCCTGGTAAACTACCTAATTTTTCTCCTGATTCCTGTATTGGTTTGGTAAGAATTATTTTCTTAACCTCCCCTTTAGCTAGAAGCTGAAGTGCAGTAAAACATGCTCCAAAAGTTTTGGAAGTTCCTGCTGGGCCAAAGCAAAACGTTACAGTGTTTCCTTGGATTAGATCTGAATACTCTTTCTGATGTGGTGTTAAGGATATGTCTTTAATATCCTTTTTACTAAACTTGCTCTTTTGCGGTGTTTTTGCTGCTGCCATAATTTATGTGTTGTCTGTGACATTGATATATATTCGGCTTAAAAATGAAATTAAAAATAAAATGACAACAGTAAACACAACAGAAATTTTAGGTTCGGATTCAATATCAGGATCAAGAACAACTATCAATTCTAATTTTTTGCTTCTTCAAAACTGGATAAATGGTTATATAACAGTATTTGGTATAGATAGCACTAATGGAATTATGGATTTAACTGCAGCTTCTACCGGTAAGGTGGCTGCAAAAATCGGAGCTTTCAATTCTTTAGCTCTTCCTGCAACAGGAACACCTCTTGCATCAGTTAATAGTGCAGGACAGGCAGCTTTCACTGATCTTTCTAGTACAACACTAACCACATCTGGTTCAGTAACCTTAAATGGTTCGGTTACACTAGGAACGAATTCTGTTTTAACTGCAGGTGGAACGGCTTCTTTTAATGGAACATTAGGAGTTAATAGTCTATTAGTATTTGGACCTAATGGTAAAGTTGTTAGCCAAAATACAACATATCTCACAGGTTTAACTGCAGGAAGTGCATTTCCTCAAAATTCCTATGCAGGTGGTGGATATTATACAACTTTAGATGCACCTTATATAATAACTGGTTTAGAAGATGTTATTTATGCAAACTGTGCTGGTCCTACTGGATTTTACATACAGGCAGCTACTGGAAGTGGTGCTGGTGTTGCTCCTATAGCAGCAGGAAGCAGATTAACAATAGTTAATACTGCTGGACAAACTGGCTATATTTGGACTGGGGTAACAGGAACTGCTTCTTATTATACCGGTTTTAATACTTCTGCTAATTATGGAGCATATGGAACAGGAACTGATGGTGTAGTTATTTCTAAAAATAAACCATATAGATCATCAATAACTTTACAATGGGAGCCTAGAATTGCTCAAGATCAAACAACACAAAGAGGTTCTTGGATAGTTTTAAGTTCAACCAATGTTACAGTTTAATAGTAAATAATAAAAAGCTTAATGGCAAAAACACCTTTTATTAGACCACTTCAAGTACAGGGAGGAACATTTTACAGTTTCTCTTCTTCTGGTGAAGATTTGTCTTTTACGTTTAATAATTCAGTAAATAAATTTAGATTCTCTAAATTTGCTCTTCTTAATATCCCTAATATTAAAGACAGCAGTGAGGTATCACAAAATAATACAATCAAATTAAATGCGCCAGATAGTGCATTTATTGATTGGGCGACTGCAGCAGAGAAAATAATTACAACCGATGGTAATGTGAATTTCTCTCAAAGTTTTGAAAGCTATTGTCTTAATTTAGAATCAACTATAACAGGTACTGATCTTTATGATTCAACACTAAAACAGAATGTATCAGAGAGAGTATTTTTTAAGTGGCTCAAAGAGATCGGAGCAATGAGATATAGACCTGCATCTTCTTCTGAGGTTGCATCAACACTTGATCAGAATACAGTCACAATAGTTAATGACCTTCCAGTTACACAAAAAAGATTTGTTGAAGGTGATGCTCCTCTTGGTACAACTGGATCTTATGGTATACAGCCAGGAACTTATAATAGAGTTGTTCAGTATATAGGAAGTCTTGATATTGTTAACACAGTAAAAAATTCAACAAATACATATTCTGAAGTTTATGTTTATGTTCCAACAAATGACGGTAATACACCAACAGTTCTTTTCAAGAATGTTGTTGATAAGAACTATTATCCTGATTATCAATGGACAAACTATCCAAATAATCCTTTAAATCAGGATTATTTATTCGGAAGAAATTATGATGAAATAAACCCAAGTGGTTTAACCACACTTGCTATCTTTGATGATCAAGCATTAGGAGTACCAACATCAAGTTATTTCTACACTGGCGTAAGTGGTGCAACTGCATCAGGAAATTGGTATACCCCAAGAGACACAAGTGCGACTTATTTTTCTGATGTCATATTCACCGATCCTTCAAATGATATTCTTTATAAATCTTACGAAGGAAATTCTTTAAACTATGTTAGATCAAGACTCGATTCAATAGGTATTGATTTTGATCCAAACTCATATCAAGGAGTTGTAAGTAATCCAAGTATAACAACACTAGAAGAATTTAGCTCAACCCCTGATGCTAATGATTTTGAATTTAACTGTGTTCTTGTTTATTATGATGTTTATGATCCAGCAAATCTAACCGACTCTGCTACCAATTTATTTGGTGTTCTATTCTTGGATAATGTTGATGATTCAACAGGAGAAGCATTTATAACTCGTCTTAAAAAGTTCAGACCAAACCCGGTAACTAAACTGAATGGTAATTCTTATGGATTTAAAATAAACCTTAAATTCGATACTGATATTGAACAAAATGGTGTAGAACAAGCAATTAACGATTACTCTCCGTTTTCCCTATCGATGTTCATGGATGCTATGAATGTTCTTCAAGATGCAAGTTCAACTCTTAACAATTCAACTAATGATTTCATTGAATTAAGCAATAGAGTAACAAACATTGAGAACATAACTCTAACATCTCCTACATCAATAAACCTTGATGCAAGAATTACTTCTTTGGAACAAACACTCGCATCTAATCAAGCTCTTTTTAGAAACACAAGTTCTATAATGCAGTTGATCAACCAAAACTATGATTTAGTTAGATCAATACTCAATAATCAAACTAGTGTTCAAGTTTCTTATAATCTCGATTTAGTTAAACAAGGATCTGGTATAATTGTCGATAAAAGTGTACCAAATCAGCTCTATATCACTAATGCAAATCAAGATTTTAATGTTGGAACAGATCTTGGAGTAATAACATTATCACAATCTGGATTAAATACAATAGGACTTCTTGCATATTCTAATTATTACAAACATGTAAATAATGGAACTTCATTAACACTTACTGCAGATTTAACTATAAGAATAGACGATAGCACAGTTAATTGGAGAAATGGACAAAGATTTAGACTTTCGTTTGGTGACGAGGTTATACCGGGTAGTTTCATAATAAACATTCTTACGAATGCTTTAGGAAATTATCCTCTATCAAATCCAACGGGAACAACTTATTCTAATGTTATTATTTCATTGGATCAAACAATATTTGCTGAATCTGGTTACATGCCAGTTATAGACATAGTCTGTATAGACCAAAATAATTTAAAATTCCAGGTCGATTTAATTGGAAGAAGTTTAACAAACAATCAATAATAAAAGAAAGAAATGGCAGGCACACAAAATTCTATAAGCTCTTTAGTAGCTCAGTTTTTAAGACTACAAAAGAATTCTTTGGAAATAATCAATGGACTAAATGAAGTTGCAATATCAACAAATGATACGGTAACTATTGAAACCCTGGACGAAAGAGGATTACCCCAAAATTCTAATCTTCCCTCTTATGGGTTTTTACGTGGTGAAATCCAAAGAATAGACAATAATATGAAATCTCTTGCTGGAATAGGAAACAATTCAGCAACAGTTAGAAATCCGGATGGAACATATTCACAGGTTTTTAAATCATCAACTTTAAAAGATCCTGCAACTCTATCCAATCTTGCAGTTCCCAGTACTTTCTATGTGAAGGACAATTGGTTCTTTGATAGCTTTTTAAGTCCATTACTTTATATTAATATAAATGTAACTGGTAAAATATCTGATGGTGCAGATAGAATCACGGTGAAGAGAATTATTGCTAACACAGATACTAATGCAAAACAAGTTTACTTTGACGGAGCATTAAAGGGAAGAAATGATTTAACATACGAGCAATTTACTAAGGCATTAACAGATAACGGAATAGCATACTTCGATGACGAATCAATAGTTCAGTTACCACTAAGAACAATAAGATTTGTTGGCGGATTCGGTGTTCTTTCTTATTATGATGATTTAGTTACAGTTACAAGTCAAACAGGAAGCACATTCCAGGAGACAAGAAGAAATTATAAATTAGACACTTTAGCTTATACAGATACACTTTCTAATGTTATAGACGGAAGAACCCTTGCTGTAAATGATACACTTTCTACAGAGGATGGAACTTTATATCAGGTAACTGCAGTTAATACTGATCAATCATCAATACAAGCTAAAAGAGTTTCTGGTTATCAGCCAATAACACTTGGTGCAAACACGCTTTCAATTTCTTCTACTGATTTCGGTCCAAGATATGTTCAGGTCAATATAGGGTACAATGAGAGACAAGGTGTTTTCTTTAAGACAATAGACGATAACTTCAATATTGTTGGATCAACTTGGTCAACTGGAGTTGTATTTTGGAGTAACGATTTACAAACAAAGGATTCTTCTGGTAATGTTGTTGGTCTTGATAGTTACTATTTAAGTAGCGTTTCAGATATAGGTAAAACGTTTCTTGGTCTTGCAAAAGAAAACAAAATCTCTTCAGTACAGGGACTTGTTCCTGATGTTCCATTAATCGTTTCAACCAACTTTAAAGTTGTTCAGATAAATGGACAAGTAACTGATTCAACCTCTGCAAAAACTATAAACGATAAGCTTCAATTAAAGACAACACTAAAGAGTGAAATTGATTCTCTAGATAATGCAATAAATAACGCAAAACTTCAATTGAATGCTGGACTAGGAACTGCAGATCAAACCAATGTACAAATAACATCAACAAGTTCCACGACAGGCACAACAGATGTTAGTTCTATATTAGGCTCAAATTTAACCCCTTCTACAACATCTCAAACAACAAATCCAATTGGTGTTAATGTCGATTCTGTTAAAGCTAACCTGAATAGTTTAATTGATCAGAGAACTAAAAAAGTTGCTCTATATTCATCTATAGTTGTTGAACTAAATTCTTTAGTTCAGGATACACCCCAGTTATTAGCTAATCCTAAATACAGCGTTAGGGGATTCTGGGCAATGCCTGCACCTAAAAGTAGTCCAGATACAGGTAACCAGGAAGTTATCCAATTTTCTGTACGCTACCGCTATTTAAGTGACAGTGGCTCAGCTCAACCGTCCCAACAAATACAATACACTGATACGGACGGAGTGTCTAAAAATGGAGCTTTTTCGAACTGGGTTGAATACAAAACAGGTATAAGAAAAAAAGTTTACGACACAACAAAAGGAATCTACGTATGGGCACCTGAGGTGACATCTGATGCTAACACTCAGAATATAAATCAACTTGATATTCCTATAACTAAAGGCGAACAAGTTGAGATCGAGATTGCCTCTATATCGGAAGCAGGATGGCCCGATAATCCTCTTACCTCTGACTATTCTTCATCAGTGACAATTTCTTTCCCTGATAGCCTTTCTGTTAGTGGTGTTTCTAATCTTCTTCAAACAAACACACAGGATTCTGCAGTTGTTGCAGTTCAATCAAGTTTAAATGCACAAGGATTACCTATTCACCTATCACAACAGTTCGTTTCTGGTGATAAGACATATTTCCATGACACAACAGGTATTGCGAGTGGATTCTTCACAAGCACAGGAGCAGTTATAAATCTATTTGATAAGATCAACGATTTACAAAACCAAATAAATGCACTTAAAGCTGGTATCACCCAGACTAAAGGTATTCTTGAAGTTTACATTGTTGATTCATCTGGTAATAAGATTAAGGTTTCTAAAGGTTCTACTGCTAAATTAAATGCAGGATTCTATTCTGATATTTTCACTAATCCTTTAACCTACGATGCCGGTAAAATAGCTTCTGTTACTTACAGTATACAACTTTTTAATTCACAGGCTTCTGCATTAGAGTTAAGTTCTATTATACCTGGTGGATTAGATACCCAAGCACCTACTTCAATATCTTCTAACTACCCTATTGGCTATAATGAAAATCTTAGGTATTCGGATTCACCTATTTCAATAACATCTTTAACTAAACCTAATGTATCTTCGAATCAGTCATTTAGACAAGCACCTCCTTATGCTTCATCTAATGCCTATTCTCAGTTCATTTATCCTAGATATAAAAATGTTGGATTCGATCAAATACTAGTTAATAATCCCAATGCAAGTTCATTAGGAATTTCTGGTTTAGGAGCATATTTTACAAACACATACGACCCTAACTATTCATATGGTAAAGTTCCTCAAACTCAAACAAATTTTGGGGTTTCCGGAATATACCCTCAGAATTATACAATCCTAATACCTTATGATCCTCAAAATACACCGACAACTGTTATTGGGGCAACTGCTTCAAATGTTTGGAACGGAACATATTCAGGTGTGACCTCTGGTAATCCAATAGGAGGTGGAACAATATCAGAATTCTGTATTGATATAAATCATCCTGTTTTAATCTCAACAGGGAATCAATCTAACTTCACAAATTATGCTGATCTTGTTAAACCTTATGACTCGACATCAAGTTTTTCTTATTCCCCATTCATACACACCCAATGTTTCTGGGGTGATACAACTTTAACCCAATACTGGGTTCAACAAGCATACAGAACACCTGATACATTTGTAACCGGTGCAACTGGTGCAAGAACAGATAAAATGTATCCTGATAAATTAGGATTTAGCTCTAATGACCAATATCTAATAGGTAAGTTCTCTTGTGGTGCTTATCTTTTCTTGGCTCCATCTACAGCTTCTTCTGTACAAGTTCCTGGAACAACCTCGTTGTCAACTAAACAACTACTTGACGGAGACAAGAATGCAATAAACATTCCTTTAGTTTTCCAATTCCGTGCAGTTGATAAGTCTGGTTATATAGGAGGATGGAGAAAGAGTGGTAATCTTTCAAACATAACTTACAGCAAAAAAATAGGAATTGATGTTCAAACACTTAATGGTGATCCTTTCTCATTCGATGTTCAAGTTACAGGTTCATACCAGAACGATACATTAGTCGCACCTAACTTTGATAGTGGTTTGACTTCTGTTAATTTTTAAAATTTAATTTCTTGAGGATTTATGTCTCAATCTAAGCTTTTTGATTACAATTCTTCTTTTTCTGTTATAAGAACGAATCCAAAGTTATCTGGTAATTTCAGAATAACTGTGGATTCTAGCGCAGGTGTTTGGTTTAACTCTATGGACGTAAATCCAACACTTAGTGATTCTAGATTTAAGAAGTTTAATATAACTGGAAATAATAGTTTTTCGGTTGATCTTTTTAATTTTTTCGATCAAGGAGCAACATCTAAGGATCTAGTTTTTCAAGTTGGTAGTTTTACAAATGGGGATAAACAAGCAGCACAAGATTATTCCGGACAATATGATTTCTTTTACGGTAGTGGTGCATCTGTTCTAATTGATAAAAATTACACAGAGAGTTTTAAATACTTTGCACCTCTTTGGCTTAAGAATGAAATACCTGATTACTTTGTTGTATTTAAAGTTCCAAATCCTTTAGACTACCCTTATTCAAAGAATGTTACCACTATAAATCCAGGAACCTTATATAAAGTGGTTCAGGATTATGATAGCACTTCAGACTTTACTATTATATACGGAAAAGATTCTTCGGGAACCGATATAACCTACAAGAGTGGAAGTGTATTTACTGGAAATAGCAACTATTTGACTTACTCCATTGTGAGTGGTAAAGGTAGAGTTGTAGTTTTTAATGAACTTGAAAATCTATCCCTTGTGGATGATATTGAGAGTACATTTTCAAATAGGATACTTCCTAATGCAACTGTTGTTAAAACGTTTGATCTCAGAGAAAATACTAAGATTGGAAAATATATAAGAAGCATTTTTAATAATCCGTTATTTTCTAAATCCCCTCTTAATGTTAGCTGGGGTTCTGATTCATACAGTTATTTCAATGGTGTTAGTTATGCAGACGGAATTTTTACAAGAAAGGGAGAACTACTAAATCCATTTCTAACATCTTCAAAATCAGATCCGATGATAGATTTTGAAGACTATATGACCTCTGGATTTTCTAGAAATGGTGTTATTTGTCCAAATCTCTTAAATCTTGAATTCCTTTTTGACGATGCTGATTCAGATCTTTACACTATAAACAGATACATTGGCCTCTATGTTTCTAGAAATGATTTTGCAGAATTGAGAATGAATGGGGATTTCTTTTATAAGTACAAAAACTTGGAAGGAAATGCAAATTACCCTAAACCTGTTAAGAATAATATTGGCTACTATTATAATAACTATTCTTCTGTTGTTAGTGCAACATCAGGGGTTAGATTATTTTATGAAGGAGCAAGTGGATTTTTACCTGGATCTGACAATACAAATATTTACGATCCGAATAAACTTTTTTATATAACTGATAAGAATGATAATTTTTACAGTCTTAAAAGATCGGAGGAATATAAAACACCAGGTGGTAATTCACCATACGCATCATATGGATACTTTGATTATTCATTAGGTAGTTTTTCATCTACCGGATCAACAGGTGCAACATGTGGTAGCTTTGTCATAGGAAATAAATCTGTTGATCTACTTAATTTCACAGGAACTGACGAGAAAATAGCATCAGTAAAAGCATTAACCACAAGTGATGCAGGCAGAGCTTATTCTGAAATAGAATTCCTTAAAAGTTACAATCTTGACAATCCAATGACTTTCAAAATTTTCTGGCCTAATGGTTCACAAAAGGACGGAAATAGGAATTTTGATCTTGTTAGATCTGGAGATTTTTCTTCAATACTAGCATGGGTTGCTGGATCGTATTATTCAACTGGTAATTCTTATTATTTCAACGCATCAGTAGGAGATGTATCTGATATAGCAAGTGCACTTTCATGGGTTCTTAAGGATGTAAGTGAAACTGTTTGGGATACTGGATCTGATTTAGGCTCTTCTATTATAAGGGTTAGAAATGCTGGAGATTACGGAAACGTTTCATATTCGGTTAGTGTATTTGATAACTATGATTCTTTTCTAAGCGTTTATAAAGGTAATTGGTCTAATGATTCTTCATACTCTGCAGGAGATGTTGTTATTTACAATGATCAATATTTCTCGGCAAATATAAATATAACCGCATCCACTTTAACATATAATGACTCTCCAGGAGGTACTGCATGGAGTTCGTATTCAACTTTTTCAAATTCTGGATATTTAAAAATAAATGGAACTGATGTTTCAGAATTAAATTCTAATGTTAGTTTTATAGGGGGAACAAGAAAAAAGAATAGTAGAATAATATTCGAGAAAAAGAATTCTGATCTAGTAAAACCTGGCTACTATGTTAACACTTCAACTGGGAGATCTAAGATACTTGATGTAACAAGATATGTGGATTCACCTATAAGACAAACAGATACAGAAAAAGTTATTGGATTCAATAACTTTGAGAATTATCTTGTTGTAAATTTAGAGGATGAATATGCTACTATTTTATTAGGATCTGACCAATCTTTTAATGTTTATTCAGCTGCCACTTGTCATATTGGCGTATTTACTGTTTTTGATGTAAAGGAATTTGATTTTGATTTCTGGGAATCTGATTATGGATACACACCAACACCAGAGACCTATAAATATTATCAGCTTCAAACTGACAATTATGGAGTTATAAAAACAGGTATACCTTATATAGTAAAATCTGGACAGATATTCTATGGTGAAGGCAATGTATACAATCAAGGAGATATTTTCTTTGGCGCTACTGGATACACATCTTTCTCTAATTCAAATTCATCAAATACAACACCTGTTGTTTTCCCTTTGCAATATTCCGATGTTGTATACAATGGAACAAATACTGGGTACAATAACATAAAGTACTATAAGGATTTAGAAGCATTCAGTGGATTCTTAGGAATACAATCTCTATCCCCAGAGTCTCTTCCATCAACTTATAGTAAAGAACAAGTCTTTTCCCATGGAAAATTAGAAAGCGAGTATCAATATTTGGAAGAGAACTACACAATAGAAAGAGCTAATAGGTCAAGAATAGTTCCTTATATTAATAAATGGGGTTATACCTCAGGTATTGATGCTAGAGGAAATCCGTATAGATTAAATTCAAGTCCTGCATTTAGTCCTCTGAACTTCTCTCCAAGTTTGGATAGAATAGGTTCTGATCCTAAATACCTAACACACGAATGGTTTCTTTTAGAACAACCGCCTGCAGGATTTCCTAAAGAATTCATGAATTCTCAGAATAGCTATTTACCCTATAAAATAGATTTGGATAGAGCAAGAAGTTGTGATCCTTTGGATTCACTTTATATTGCATCTTACTTAACTGTCGAACCTGAAGATTATTCATCTGATTATAGTGATCCTAAATTTTATACGAAGGAACTATTTACCCCATTTCTGTACAATCCTGCTTCTAAATACTATGAAACTGTATTTAGGGGAGTTAAGATAGTTGTGAAGAAAAGATCTGCATTAACCACTACTGATTCAAATTCATTGGATAAGTACGTTCCTGATTACAGAGGATATGAAGACTATAAATTCTCTGCTATTCTTAGAGCAATACCCGAAAATAGTGATTCTATTCAATCCCCAGTAAGTTATGAGATTATAGAAAATTCACAACAGAAGTTCATTCTTTTCATTTGTAATGTTGTTATTAAGGATCAAAGAGTTTTTGAACTTGGATATACTGGTGGAACCGGAAGTAATCCTGTTATAGATTATACAACTCTCTACTCAATAAGCTCTAAAAATTCTCTTAATCCTGGAATATCATCAGGAAGCACTTTGTTCTCATTAGATGACATAAAATTGAGTGCTGGATTAGACCTTTCCCTTTCATCAGGGAGTTATGTTAATACGAGTAAAAATCCTGGAGTTATAAATATACTAAAAAATCCCGATTATGATACTGACTTGAGGGATGAGATTCATGTTTATTATTCACCCAATGCAGATGGTGCAACTGGTGGATTAAGTCCTATTGGTGAAGGTAGTTTTTATGTTGGAATAACCTCTGGAATAAATTGTACATACCCTTGGCCTACTGGGGTTGGCCCATCTTTTATAGAATTTGGGAAAATATCAACTGCATCAAATTACACTTTTACCGTACCATTCTCTGCTTCTAATCCAGTAACAGTTCCTGTTGGACCGGTGTCTGTTTATAGAAATAAACCGGTTTTTCAAAAATCTGGTGGAGAGAAATACTACGATTCTTTGTTAATCAGATGCACTGTTCCTTATATTGCTAAAATTGTTAACTCAAGTTCTTCTTACATAAAATATAATACGTATAGTTGGGATTCTACCAATACTAAGACGTCATTATCTACAAATAGTTTTGAATTCTACTTTGAAAAGCCTACAAAAATAGTTAAAACCAAAGGAACTAGTATTACCCCTAATTATACTGGACCGCAAGAACTTAAAGGTGCAGCTGTTGCAAACAGTTATGTTCTAAGTCAAGGTGATTACAAACTTCCTTCTATTATGGCAAGATATTCTGGAGGATACGAGCCTTTATTTAGAAAAGTTATTTTCTTTAATAGACATAAAGGTGATTATGTTATAGGTGATTCTTCTGATCTATCATTCAGAAACTGCAACTTTGCACCAAATAAAGAATACTTTGGTGTTTCTAAAAACTTAAGTTACACCAAGGTTTCTCTCGGGTCACCTATACTTGCTCTTTCTTCATTCTACCCGCAAGGTGCAGTTTATCCATTAATAGGACAAAGCCCAATTGCAACAAGAGATCTTAATTTATTCTCTTCTACTTGGGATCCTGGATACTATTATAAATACACAGATGCAAAGAATTTTATTGAAGTTGCAGGAACTAGATCAATGAAGGAATACAACAGCTTCTTTGGCTCTAAAATTATGCAAACCCCAGTAAATGTAACAATTCCAAATTACATAACTCTACAGGTTTCAAGAACAGTCGGAGACGGAAGTGTGTCATCTATAAATTCTAAAATAAATGAATCGATACAGTCTGTTCAATCTATAACCGCTTCAAATTCAGGAACTGGTATAGGCTCAGTCGGACCATATCTTTCTGCAACTGACTATGATAAACTTGATATAAGTATATTCCCTAATGCAGAAATAATATGGCAATATTTTCCAACAACTAATAAAATAAATGGAACAATAAGACTTGACAGAATGCTTAGAAGATACCTTTTAAACTCAGGAATAAAACAAGTTTTTCTCGACAACATAATATCTGACTTTGGTGTTGGTGATCCTAATTCTATTGATGATGATGTCAATTCATATATAGACCAAAACGTAGCTCCTATTTACTACGGTAATGTTTTTGATCTTTATATTAAGAAAGTTGCAAACCAAAATATACCAGTTACCGAGTCATTAAGAGGCGATATAGCAGCAGTGAATAGATATAAACTTGGTTACACTATTGATGCTAACTATAAAATTACTAAAGTTGGAGATTTAGTTTATAATTTTGAATTTCCTCTTGAAGCAAACTATAATTATTCTTTACTGTTTAATTTTCTAATAAGTAAAATCTAATATGCCAAATACTAATATAAAATTTTTAAACTATAGTGACAATCAAGATCAATTAGTTTCCAAGTTAAATAATAACTTCGATGAGACTGTTGAATTTCATGGGGGGAGTCAAGGTTTAACTGGTCCTATTGGAGACAGAGGTGCAATAGGTGAAAGTGGACTTATAGGAGAATCTGGAAATCCGGGAACTAGAGGAACTAGATGGTTCGTAAATACTGCATCCCCTTCAGGTGTTGGAGATTATGCTATTCTCGGTGATTATTGGATAAACAGTTTAACCGGAGAAGTTTATATTTTTACATCATCTGGATGGAGTGATACCGGATATAATTTCAATCCATCTGGAACAATATTTAGTGAGAATCAAAGTTCTTATGATCCTGCCATAGGCGGAACTGGATATGTTATTGATATGGGTCAAACAGACCCAAGTAAATATTTATTTGTTGTTTCTGACACAACACCAGAAGCAATAGATCTAAATCCTCTATTCTCAAAAGTCTTAATTTCTACTAATAATTTAACCAATCCATCTCCATTAATGGAGCTTTCTAAAACTGATGTAGCTGATGGCAGTGTTGGTGACTATTCCCAACATCCTATTTTTAAGTGGGAAGATTTTTCATCAACTAATAATTCTATGTCATTAGAAATACCTGGTGGATCTTTTACATTGGGATCAAGTGGAGGATTTGAAGCCTCTTTTGATGACATGGTTGTAAATTCACAGCAGTCAGTTTCTATTAATGCAGGCGCAACTTCTGGATCTGGGATATACTCAACTGGTGGATTTCAATTAAATACACCATCTGGATCTTTTAATGTTATTAGTAAATATTTAAGTGTAACCGGAGGATCCGGTTCTTTTTCTAAGCCTGTAAATACTAAAGTTTCTTTATCCCCGTCAGATCCATCAACATATGTTTATTCAGGTGGTACATCAGGGTTTAGAACCTCTAGATCTGGTGATACCTTCAATGGTCTATCACACTCTGTTTATAATGTTAAACTTGAAAATCAAGATGGTGCACAATTTTATTTAGATACTAAAGGTAAATTGAAAACCTGTAAGATTGATGAGGGTTTAACATACCCCGACAATTCTATATTTGGTGCTACTGGAACGGTTAGCTCTAATTTTGTAGAATGGTTTTTAGTATCCATACCCGATAGTCCTAGTCCATATACTCCTCTATCATCAGGAAACACATTTGTATTCTCTCCTTCAAAATCTGGAGCAAATACTAGTTCTTATTATGCTGGAATTGCATTGTATACTGGATCTGATTATGGATGGGGAACAACCGGCGGTATTCTACCTGGACAATCGATAACAATGAAAATATATTGTGGATCCGATTCTTATTCAGGTTATTGGAATTCCTATACTGACTCTGCATATTATAGTGGCATTCAGTATATAGGTGCAGGAACAACTGGAAGTGTATCTAATGTTGTAAATCTTGGGTTTAAATCTCAAGCAATAGAATTAACTGTAGCAAGAGGAGTCACTGGACCAGTCACTACTGTTTATTATAAAGCATACAATTTAGGGATAGTGAGTGGAATTACAAATAGACCTCAGATTAAAAGCGGATTTTTTTCGTTCTGATATATAGATGGCTAGAAAAAATTCAAAATGCCAGATTTAAAATTACTAAGAATAGAGGAAGGTGATTCCCAGAAAAATTTTGTTGATAAGGTCAATTATAATTTTTCTGGAATTCTATCTTTCGGAGGAGGACCTTATGGACGAATAGGACACAAAGGACCACAAGGGGATCAGGGACAGAAAGGTCCTACTGGATCCTATGGAGACATGGGTCTTAGGGGAACTTCTTGGACTGTTGGTCCCACTCAACCAAGTATTGGCGTTATAAGCGGAGATCTTTGGATAGACACATTAAGTTATAATAAAGTCTATCAATATTCGGGAACAACATGGAACTATTATAATGTAAACATTTCTGCTCAAGATTTATTCAGGGTTTTTGGACCAATTGGAACTTCTAATAAGAGCGGTTATTATATAACGTCAACAACACCGGAGAATTATAATCTTGTATTAAGCGACAAGAGATTTGACAATACAGCTTCGCCCAGTGTTTACAATCCTGAATATTCTAAAGTTGTGGTAGCAACAGACTCTACAGTGTCTTCTAGAAAAATTCTTGAATTTACAAAGTCTGATTATTCTGGCACCTCATCATTCTATTCAAAAACCCCAAGATTTTATTGGAATTCTGGAGCAACTGCTAGTAGAGGAAATTATGGTTTAATATTTAGTTCTTCTGATGGGTTCTTTATGGATATGCCAGGATCTAAATTGGGATTTTATACTGGAGCAACGGCATCTTTCAATTCAACAGGTTTTAATCTAAATTTAAACCTGAATCCAATGTCAGTTTCTGTAGGAGGGGATCTAATCATCGATTTAACTCCAAATGGAATTGCATCCTTCTCATCCGGAAATATAGGTTACTCCGGTAACCAATTTTCACTACCAATCAGAACATACTTTTATTCATCTGGAAGTGATTCAAATCCACCAATTTGGGTAAAGACAACAGTTCCCGGGGCTTCCAACTTTAGACATTTTTCTAATGTTCCTAGTAATAGAAGTTCCTATCTATTAAATGCTACTGACACAACAAATAACTTAAATGTACTTAGCGTATATGGAAATGGAGACGTTCTTTATAATAAAAGAATAGATTCTATACAGTCATCTCGATCAATTAGTAACACTACAACCGGATCTGTTAATGGCACAAATGTTTATTGGGTGCCTATAGTTCCATCTGTAGGAATAAGCGGTCCAGTATCTACTAATAGTTTAGCATGTAGTAATGGTGTTGATTTTGTATTTGATCCGACGAATTATAATGGAGATGGATCTCATAATATAGGAATCTGTTTATGGACTCCTGCTCAACCCGGAGGAACCGGTGCAAATCAAGGCTGGCTAAATCTTTTAGATGATCATGAATGTCTAACAATAACAGTGAGAACTGCTAAATCAAATCAATATTTCAGGTATCTTGGCTTAAATACTACAGGGGATCAAAATTATTTACCTGTTGGAGTCACATCATCCGACAATGAAGGAAACGGTCAATTTGTAGATCTAAGTGGTGTACAAAGTGCTGGAGCTTCTAGCGTTGATTTCACAATAATGAATATAACAGGAACTGGTGCTAGTGGATCTTCCTACCGATGGTTTAAAGTCTACTATTCTGCATATGGAGGAAATTTAGGTGGAGGAGCACCTGGATTTGAAGACTACACCAGATGTGGAGTATTGTATACATATAATTCAACCCCTTACTAAGATGGATTTTAATATAAAGCGTATATTTTCTGGAGATAGTGCAGCCGAAATAAAAGATAAGGTAAACTATAATTTCAATCAGATAATCTCATTCTCTGCTGGCCCAAATGGTCACGTTGGGGATAAAGGTGAAACTGGATTGCCTGGTCCTTCTGGTAAAAGAGGAGCAACTGGACCTCAAGGAACAAGAGCTAATAATTGGTATAGACAATCAACACAGCCAACATCACCAATAACATGGGACAAGTGGATAGATGAGTCAACCAGTACAAATAAGATAATGGAATTTAGTTCCGGCGGATCGTGGGTTGATACTGGATATGCTATTTTTACATCATCATTCTTTCAGTCATATTCAGGTATAATAGGTCCGGGTGGTATAACAGATAGATTCTCAATAGGAATTTCTAATAGTGGAGTTATAAATGAGGCAGAAACTGGTTTATTAATTAGTGATAAAATTCCAACCTCATCCGATTCAAATAGAAACAGATCTAAATTCATTATTGCAACTAATGATCAGACTGTATCCCCTATATTAGCATTTACCAAATCCAATCTAGTTGTTTCTGATATGCCTGCTTTCTATTGGAGAAATACTGGGCAATCTGCATTTCTTAGATTTTACTCTGGGTATTCTTTTACTTTTAATTCAATTCTTGGATTAACCGTAGATTCTGCAACATCTAGGACTTTACTGTATGGTAATTCGATGGAGATAATTTCAGTTGGTGACTTTAGACTGTCTGGATTATCTGATTTCTATTTCAATTCAAATGTGACATCTGGGACATCTACAGCATTCTCTGTTTCTTCCTCGAATATATTATTAAACTCGACATACTTTAGATCTAATTCACCTATTTCAATAACATCGGGAGAAACCGGTGGATTTGCATTGAATACGACTAAGAATGTTATAGGAATTTCTGGAACATCTTACGGGGTTATAATAGAAACAACTAATTCAGCTCCTAATAATTTTGAATTCTTAGATTCAAATGGTGTACAAATACTTTCAGGTAAAACTAAATCAACAGTTGGATCTGGAAACTACAATCAATTGACATTTGGTCAAACTGGAGGAGCAGGCGGAACC
>Ga0214164_1000668_pt1 | contig 21961 bp, 18 predicted proteins | sample TroBogepilimnion_13_FD_153003 | JGI IMG/M metagenome (GOLD analysis project Ga0214164, IMG submission 153003) | Freshwater microbial communities from Trout Bog Lake, WI - Practice 03JUN2009 epilimnion v4 | ecosystem: Environmental > Aquatic > Freshwater > Lake > Epilimnion/Euphotic zone ...
CAGGGCTATACTGTTGTTTACAACAGACATTGCACTTCAGGGCTTTTGCCTGATTTATTGTATCGAGGGGCTTCACCCCTCGCTGATATATGTCACCCTTTCAGGGCTATACCGTTGTTTAAAACAGACATTGCACTTCAGGGCTTCTGCCTGATTTATTGTATCGAGGGGCTTCACCCCTCGCTGATATATGCCACCCTTTCAGGGCTATACCGTTGCTTAACTCAAAGATTGCACACCAGTCTGCCGAGGCAGGTCAGGTGGTCAGGTGTTTCAGGTGGCTACCGGGGTTTTAAGGAAATCTTTTCTTCTCAACACGAAATTCTGTCCAAGGTAGACTTTTCTTACCTGTTCATCGGCGGCAAGGTCTTCGGCGCTGCCGGCTTTCAGTATTTTGCCTTCAAAGAGCAGGTAGGCGCGGTCGGTGATGGAGAGGGTTTCCTGCACATTGTGGTCGGTGATGAGGATGCCTATGTTCTTGAATTTGAGGGTAGCTACAATGCTCTGGATATCTTCAACCGCTATAGGGTCGATACCTGCAAAGGGCTCATCGAGCAGAATGAAACTGGGGTTTACTGCCAGGGCGCGGGCTATCTCGGTACGGCGCCTTTCGCCGCCGCTCAGCACATCGCCATTGCTTTTGCGCACATGCTTGAGGTGAAACTCTTCGAGCAGGTCTTCGAGTTTAAACTTTTGTTCCTTTCGGGTGAGTTTTGTCATCTCCAGCACAGCGGCAATATTGTCTTCTACAGAGAGCTTGCGGAAAATAGAGGCTTCCTGCGGCAGGTAACCAATACCCATCTGGGCTCGCTTGTACATAGGCAGCTTGGTGATATTCTCATTATCCAGAAATACCTCGCCTTTATCGGGCTTTACCAGGCCAACGACCATGTAGAAAGAAGTGGTTTTGCCGGCGCCATTGGGGCCAAGCAGACCTACAATTTCGCCCTGGCTCACCTCAAACGACACATTGTTGACGACAGTGCGCTTGCCATATTGCTTTACCAGACCCTGTGTGTATATTTTCAAAAGCCGCCTTTTAAACAAAAATAAGTAAAAACCCCTGAATCCGTCACCGTATGGAATCCGGTACCTATCTATTCCATTAACTTTAACTTAAGCGAAAGCTATGATGCACAGCCTGATTCCGCCACTGCAGGGCTTAGAAATACATTTCAAGCACCGAGGGGCTTCACCCCCCGCTGATAGATTAATCCCATTCAGGGCTGCTATTGTACCTTGTAAATCGTTGAGAAATTATCATTTATTCCTCAAAATTGAGGTTTACAGGGCCTTTATAGATTATAGTTCCTTTTTTATCGGTGGGTTCATCAATGACATCAATATGGATGTTGTCGAACCAGATTTTGCCGGGGCCGTTGAGTATGGCGCCGAGTACAATTTCCCGGGCGTTATCAGAAACACTCAGGGTTATTTCGTACCTGGTCCAGCCAGTAGTGCCTTTTATGGGGCGGTCTTCCATATTATCGAAAGCGAGGGCACCCCCGGTGGGTTCGCCATCTATACGCAGGAAAAAGCCAGCATAATTTTCTACATCTGAAGATCTCATGTAGCCGGACAGGCGGATTTTTTTGTTGCGGTAGCGGCCGGGTTTGAAGGACTGCACCAGCGAGCAATAGCCGGTTATCCGGCCTCTTGCCGATTGTATGGTGCCGGCTTTGCTGCTACTTATACCTGCACCGGCTTCTACACCAGCACGGTAACTGTCGGGGTCGGTGCCGTCTTTATGCCAGCCCCTGGGGATAGTGAATGAGGTAGCAACGAACAACATGAGGAGCAGTAAACAACTATAGAGGGATTTCATTTTAAGTAATTTCATTTCAGTTATGGTCAAATTTAATCAATAAATCGGGAAGGAGGGAATTACGGGAAGAAGAGCTTGCCTATCAGCTCTTTTGAGTTAATGAAAGCCAATCCTCAAAAGGAATTTTAATGCCTGAATCTCCAATAACAAAATTCCTGAAAGTCTTTTCCTTCAGCAAATGTATCTTCATGCAAATTGCGGATTATTGTTGAATGTTCACGTTTCGTGAATGTTTTCAAGCGTTATTTTCCAATTAATTTTACACCCAAGCCCCATTCTCCTTCAATAACCCTATCAGCTCATCAACAGCTATATCACTTGGCACATTTTTCTTTACCACTTCCTTGCCTTTGTAGAGGGTAATCTTTCCTGGCCCGCTGCCTACGTATCCGAAGTCGGCATCGGCCATTTCGCCGGGGCCATTAACTATGCAGCCCATAATGGCAATCTTTACACCTTTGAGGTGGTTGGTGGCAGCGCGTATTTTAGCGGTGGTTTCCTGCAGGTCGAAGAGGGTGCGGCCGCAACTGGGGCAACTTATATACTCTGTCTTACTGATGCGGGTGCGGGTAGCCTGTAGTATGGAGAAGGCAGTATTATTGAGGAACTGCGCATTGCTTTTTACCTCCAGGTAGGTGCGCCCGCTGATTTTGCTGTTATTGAGGTTGGCATTGTTATTTTTCAACCATATGCCATCTCCAAACCCATCAAGGAAAAGCCCTCCGGCATCGGTGGCAAAATGTATCAGTTGCTCATCTACCGTCTGCTCATTGCTTTTTACCTGCAGTATCACGGGGCATTTTACCTGCTGGTCAATAAGCTCTATCAGCAGCCGGCGGATGGAAGCCATTGCATGGGTATTGGTGGTATAAACAACCAATATTGCTTTGGGGTAAAACTTTAATTTATCAATTACTCCATCCAGAACATGGCTGGCATCAACCGATACAAAATGCAACTGGTCAAGCATCAGGTTGGCCATCAGGTAATTTTCCTGGCCGTAAATCGGGAAATATTTTGTTTTATCAGTGGCTTGCTCCCATGTGCCGGGGTTGCAGATGACCTGTAAAGTGCCGGGCAGAGCAAAGTCGAATATTTTATCTCCGGTAAATACAAAATCGGCAGCACCATCGCTGATGCTCCATTTGTCGGTTGCATCGTTGTAGGTGTAGCCAATTGGCTGCAGGCTTTGAGTATCCAGGTTGGTATCTCTACTGTAGTCGGCAACCACAACAGGCACATGATGCGATCCGGTATGCTGAACAGTTACTGTATCTCTGCGTTTGTAGCCGAAAGGATTGTAAGGAAGTATTGGACTTTGGACTTTGGAATTTGGATCTGCGAACTGTGCTATTGGTGCATGCCCGTTCCTTGCGGCATACCGTTTTACAATATCCCTGCACACCGGTATTTCAAATTCCGGGTCTTCCGTGAGCGAAACTCTGATAGTATCACCAATTCCGTCTTCAAGCAAAGTACCAATGCCTATAGCGCTTTTTATGCGGCCATCTTCCCCATCGCCGGCCTCAGTTACTCCAAGGTGCAGGGGGTAACACTCTCCGAATTCCTGGTCCATTTGCTGCACCAGCAATCTGTATGCCTGTACCATTACCAGAGGGTTGCTCGATTTCATACTCAGCACTATCTGGTGGTAATTTTCAGCGCGGGCTATACGTAGAAATTCCATTGCGCTCTCTACCATACCTATTGGCGTATCGCCGTAGCGGCTCATAATACGGTCGCTGAGGCTGCCATGGTTGGTGCCTATGCGCATAGCGGTGCCATATTCCCTGCATATCTTTACAAGAGGCGTAAACCGCTCCCTGATGCGGTCTATCTCCGCCAGGTATTCGGCATCGGTATAATCTATCTGGTCAAATTTCTTTTTATCTACATAATTACCAGGATTGATTCGAACTTTTTCTACAATCCGGGCGGCGATTTCGGCGGCATTGGGGGTAAAATGTATATCTGCTATCAGGGGCGTATCGTAACCTCTTTTGCGCAATTCATTTTTAATGTGCTGCAGGTTTTCGGCCTCGTTTTTACTAGGCGCAGTAATGCGTACCAGCTCTGCGCCAGCCTCAATGCACCGTATGGTTTGAGCCACTGTTGCAGCAGTATCCATGGTATCGGTGGTGGTCATGGTCTGTATCAGAATTGGGTGCCCGTTGCCCAGATACAAGTTGCCAATCTTTACTTCCCGGGTAGGAAGGCGTTTATATTCTGTAAGCGAGGGGCAATAATGCTGCAGCATAAATAGTGAAAATGAAAGCAAAGTTAGCCTTCTGAAAGGCTAAAAATAATAGCCCTGTTGTTATATACCCATAATAAAAAGGTAATTTTCAGCAGACGTTTGTATCTTAAGTTTGCATTTTTAACCCAAACAATTGTATTTTAGCGAAATTACCATAATAAAGTGAATGGACTACGAAATAAGGCAATCGGGAAAATTTAAATATGTAGAGGAAGGAGTTGGCGAGCCGATAGTGCTCTTGCACGGGCTGTTTGGGGCCTTGAGTAATTTCAAGGACCTGATAGACCATTTCAGGCATTCGTACAGGGTTATTATTCCCCTGCTGCCGTTATATGATCTTACGCTTATAGAAACAAGTGTATCTGGCCTGGCCAGGCACGTAACCAAATTTATTGAGCATCAGAAGTTGGAACATTTTCACCTTTTAGGCAATTCTCTTGGCGGGCATATAGGGCTTGTATATACGCTCAAGCATCAGAACCTGGTGAAGAGCATAACACTTACCGGCAGTTCAGGCCTTTTTGAGAATGGTATGGGTGAAACCTATCCCAAGCGGGGCAACTATGAATATGTAAAGACAAAGACTGAGCTTACCTTTTACGATCCCGCAGTAGCTACCAAAGAATTGGTGGATGAGGTTTTCGATATAGTGAACAGCAGGATAAAAGCCCTCAAGATCATAGCCCTGGCCAGATCGGCGATCAGGCATAACCTGGGTGATGAACTGAAAGAAATAACGATACCGGTTTGCCTGATATGGGGATTGAATGACACCATCACCCCTCCTATGGTAGCCGAAGAATTTCATAAATTGCTGCCAGCTTCAGAATTGCACTGGATTGACAAATGCGGCCATGCACCAATGATGGAAGTGCCCAAGGAGTTTAATGACATCCTTTCTTCATTTCTGGATAAGTGTAAAGGTTAATTGTAAAACTATTGTCTGGATTTTGAATTGCTGAAATAAAAGTCTGTGCCAGGCGTTTTGTATAGTATACCATACAACCTCTTTCGTTTATGAACACCGAACAATTAATTTCACCCGTCCCTACATTGCATCCTGAAGACAGTGGCGATAAGGCACTGGCGCTGATGGAGGAAAGTAATTTTACGCAGTTGCCGGTAGTTGATGATGACAACTATATAGCGTTGGTTTCAGAAAGTGACCTGATGGATTGGGATAACCCCGGCTCAGCGCTTAGCGGGGCCGGATTTCTGCATTTCAAGCCGGCGATAAGTAACTCTGCACACCCTTTCGATGCCATGCGGGTGGCACATGATATGCATATTGCTGTTCTGCCGGTGCTGGACCATGAGCAAAAATATCTGGGCTCAATAACCCGCGACGACCTGCTGAAATATATTACTGAAAAAAGCGGAATAGGAACTCCCGGAGGTATTATTGTACTTGAAATAGCGCCCAGGAATTATACGCTGGTAGAGATAGCAAGGATTTGTGAAAATGAAGATGTGATTATTATGAATACTATGGTTAACCCCAATGAAAACGGTATGCTTGAGGTGACACTGAAACTGAACCGCTCATCGCTTGAGGCGGTAGTGTCTTCGTTTGAGCGGCATAGTTACCATGTGAAAGGTGTATTTGGTGAAAATAGTACCGATGAAGACGTAACCAGCAAGTATAATCTGCTAATGAATTACATTAACATGTAAATGCACCGGAACCTGCTGCGGCACAGGAGCAAGCATCATGGATTGGTTTCGAATTTCGTTATCTGGTTAGTTTTTCATTGGGGTTGAATCCAGCAATATAAATTTCTCTAATTCCTGATTATCTTCCTGAATTTTGCTCCTGCAGAAGTACAATGTACAGGCTGATAACCCGTTTATAAATAAAAGGTAACTGCAGATAACAAAAGCCGGAACAGGAACAAATATAATGGTAGCAATAAAAATTGATGATCAGATAATACTGCGCTCTTTTAAAGAAGAAGATGCACAAGCCTTGTTTGATGCAGTCAATAATTCCCGCAGCCACCTGCATCAGTGGCTTAACTGGGTGGATAAAACAACGAAGCCTGCAAACTCGCTTGAGTTTATAGAAAATTCTCTTTTAGAGCAGTTTAACCAGAGCGGGCTGGCTCTGGGTATTTTTCTGAATGGAATAGTGATTGGTGGAATTGGACTACACAATTGGGATCAGAACCTGAAACTGGCTCATGTGGGGTACTGGATTGGCATGGAACATGAAGGAAAGGGGATTATAACCAAATGCCTTCTTGAATTTATTGATTTTCTTTATTGCAAAATCGGGCTGAATAAGATTGAGATCAGATTTGTGCCTTCCAACAAACGGAGCGCAGGAGTTGCTGAGCGACTGGGTTTTAAAACTGAAGGTATCATCAGGCAATGCGTTCTTAACAACGGGCTGATAAATGACCTGGTAATAACCGGGTTACTGAAAAATGAATGGGATAAGAAAAAGAAGGATGCTGCTGTTTAATGCAGCTGATGCTGTTTTCATTCCGCGGATATCAGCAAGCGGGTTTGTTCTTTTTCATGGTTATATAGCCATAGATGGTAAGCACAAAACCTAAACCAAGAAGAAATCCCTGCAATCCGTCTGAAACATGGAGGTTCCAGATAACTACAGAGACACAGGTACATAATAGCCCCGAAGAAAAAAGTATCCTGTTTTTTTTGTTTGCTTTCATTTTTATCCGGATTAAGAAACGAATATACGAAAATATTTAAATTACACCTCAACCAGTTCCTTAGCATTGCTTATGGCTGCCTCGCTCGGTTGTTCTCCACCTATCATTCTTGCAATAGCCAGTACCCGTTCCTCTTTTTGCAGCACCTTGATCCTGGTAGAGAGGCGCGCATTTTTATCTTCTTCCTTATAAACATAAAAATGCCTGGAGCCTCTTGCCGCTACCTGTGGCTGATGCGTGATACAGATCACCTGGTGATAACCAGACAAGTCCCTAAGCAACATACCCACCTGCCTGGCTGCCTCGCCTGATATGCCTGTATCTACCTCATCAAATATCAATGTAGGCATGTGCAGCGCTTCAGCTGTCAGTGATTTTATGCACAGCATTATCCGGCTCATTTCCCCACCCGATGCTGCCTTCTGTAATGGCTGAAACTGCCCGCTCTTATTGGCATCCAGCATAAACTGCACACTGTCTGTGCCGTGGGTTGTGGGCAGAGTATCTTCAAACTTTACTTTAAACCGCGCATTAGGCATACCCACGAGCGCCAGCAGTTCGTTTATTTTATCGGTAAACCCCGGAGCTGTCTTTTTCCGTTGTGCCGATAACCTGGCAGCATCGGCAATAAGTTCTTTATATAATACACCTTCCTCCTTTGCCAGCCGCTCAATAGCATCATTAATGTCCAGTGTTGCTTTAAGTTCTTCTTCCAGTTTGGCTTTCAGTTCATGGAGTTCAGCTGTTGTTCTTGCCCCATGTTTTTTAAGTAGTTTGTAGCCCAGGTCCAGCCGCTGCTGCAGTTCTTCCATTATGGCCGGGTCCAGCATTACCTTACTTTCTTCCACTCCCAGCTCTTCTGTAATGTCTTTTAGCTCCAGCCATACCGAATTAATTCTTTCCTGCACCGGTTTCAGATCCGGCATTACATCTGTAATACTAAGCAGTTGCTGGCTGAGCCTTTTCAGTTCATTTACCAGCGGTTGCTCTCCTTCTTCCAGCATCACCCTGCCTGCCTGCAATACACTGATGATCCGTTCCGCATTGCTCATCTGTTTTAATTGCAGCTCAGCTTGCTCAATTTCTTCAGGTTTGAAATCAGCCTGTGCCAGTTCATCGTGCAGGTATTGTTTATAGTCGGCTTCTTTCTGCCACAGTGATTGCCTCTCTCGGTTATCGGCCAGTTTTTGTTTTATGGATTTGTGCTTGTAATACAGTGCCCGGTAGTTTTCGGCGGCGATAGCGCTGTTGCCGATAGCATCAATGGCCTCCATCTGAAACTGATCATCTTCCAGCGCCAGGTGCCCGAACTGCTGATGCAGGTCTACCAGTAATGATGTGAGTTTATTGAGCAGGTTCAGCGTTACAGGTGTATCATTGATAAAGGCCCTCGATTTTCCGTTCACCGCTATCTCCCTCCTTATAATGCATTGCGTATCATAATCCAATTCTGCCTCTGTCAGCGCTTTTTTAAATACGTCATTTTTACTCACATCAAAATAGCCTTCCACCACCGACTTCTCCTCCTTATTGATCAATACAGATGTATCGGCACGCTCACCGAGTATTAGCGAAAGCGCCCCCAATATAATACTCTTGCCAGCGCCGGTTTCCCCGGTTACAGTATTCAAATGACCATCCGGCTCTATAACGAGGTGGTCAATTATTGCGTAATTTTTTATAATGAGTTTCTGAAGCATAATTTTAGATTGCTGATGTATTCGTTTCTTGTTTTCTTGTTTATTATGCTGTTTACCGTGCTTTATTATGCTGTTTATTATGCTGTTTCATCAGTTTATCATGTTTTTATCGTGCTTTTATCGTGCTTTTTATATTTAAACATGGATCATGCAAGTGTTAATAGCTTTTCAGTAGGGAAATAACCTCCGGTTTTTTTACTGCCTTTATATATAATTAAACCGGCATCAATCAGCGTTTTAATGTTGTTTTTTAGCGGTCTTTCAGAAATATCAATTTTACCAAGTAAATCAACCACCTTAATTCCTGGATTATCTATAATAAACCCGACTACAGCGACTAGTCTTGATTTTTTTATAAGTTCAGGAACATCTCCAATTATACCTTCGATTACACTTTCAATTTTAAAAGTTAAATCAAAATTTTCAATCCCTTTGTAATCCACAACTTCTGTTAAATTACCTGTGGCTTCCTCAATATTTGTTTCAGGTACAGGAATTACCATTTTAAAAACCGCACCTTCTATAAATTCTGGCAATTTTTTCCCGGAATAATCTTTAGTATAGCGGTTCACATTCAGAACACCGGAACCAAGCTCATCGACCCTGCCTAATTGAAGGAAGAATTTTGCTATGACCGGGTTCTTTGCGAATGGTGCAAATTTTTCGGGGTTGATAGGCCCTTCGCCATGGGGGTTATTGGCATTCTGTGTTTCAACTCTATCGTGGTAAATGATAAAAGTACAGGGATGCGCATTGGTATATTCCCTGTGAACGATAAGATTAGCCACTACCTCGCGGAAAATAACCGAGCGCAAGCTCCTCCTTTGGTCTCCCTGCAGGAAAAAAGGGTCGGGTAAATGCTTGGCAACAAAATCCATTAGCTGGTCGTATGCCTCAATCAGGTTAGTTTGAATATATAACCTGTCATCATAACGATCCTTAATTATTATTCTTACAAGGGCGTCGATTTTGTAATGCGGCAAAATTTGCTGAATGGTTTCATCCTTCCCGAAAAGCATAGCGGCTGCAAGTGTATATCCTTCAATGCCTGATAATAAATCGCGCCTCCACAGCCCGGCTTTTTCAAGAAGTTGTTCATTGCCCAGCAATAGCCAGGGGTGTTCAGGGTAATTGCTCCGTATCAGGTTACGGACTTTGGGAAACAGTTCTTCTTTAAAGTCCGAAAATCTTAAAAAAGGAAAAACAATGGCTTCGGTATAATGAGCTCTTTTACGGTTGTAGCATTCAGCAATCTGGTGGGCATGAGTAACTTTGAAATCCCCGTCAATACTGCGGTCAAAAATAATATTGCCGGATTTATGCACCTGCGAGCTGGCAGGCACCTGTATATGAATAATATGTTTTCCCTTTATCTCATAAGTCTGAGGATACAGTATAAAAGGGGGGTCTAACTTTTGAGGGTTGTTCGACAGGTTTACTACATTGGCTACCATATTATTTAACGATAAACCATCAACGCCGACAATTTTGCCATCATTACTCACACCTAATATAATATCACCACCATCGCGGTTGAGCATAGCGCAAATGGTTTCAAACAAGTTGCCCGGCAAAGCGGTTACCGCCTCCTTAAGCTGAAGGCGGATGTTTTCTTTTTCTTTCAGTAACCGTTTTACCCGATCAATATTCATATAAAACTATACTGCTGGCAAATCTGTTTTGCTTATTGCCCATAGAAATAAAACGAGTTTAAGTGAAATGTTCTCCTCCTCACCCTTTATACTCCTGCAGAGCAGCCTCAAGGCAATCCATAGCTGCATTTATATCATCCTTATTCAGCACATAGGCTAGTCGCACTTCGTTCTTGCCCTTGCCCGGAGTGGCATAAAAACCTGCTGCAGGGGCCATCATCACTGTAGCTCCGTTGTGCGAAAAACCTTCCAGCAACCACTGACAGAATTTTTCACTGTCGTTTACCGGCAGCTTAGCCATAGCATAAAAAGCGCCGCCCGGCAGCGGGCAGGTTACCCCTTTCATAGCCTTCAGCCGCTTTACCAGCAGGTCTCGACGGGAAGTGTATTCGGCATGTACTTCATCAAAATAATTCAGGGGCAGGTCTACAGCCGCTTCGCCCAGTATCTGTGCAAAGGTTGGCGGGCTCAGCCTGGCCTGCGCAAACTTCATAGCCGTGTCCAGCACATGCTGGTTGCGGGTTACAAAAGCGCCGATTCTTCCGCCGCAGGCACTGTATCTTTTACTTATGGTATCCAGCAGTATGGCATGCTCTTCCAGCCCTTCGAGAGTAAGGGCCGAAATATGTTTGGCGCCATCATAACAAAACTCCCTGTAGGCCTCATCACTGAGCAGGAACAGGTCATGTTTCAGGCAGATTTCTCTCAGCACTTCCAGCTCTTCCCTGCTGTACAGATAACCCGTAGGGTTATTCGGATTGCAGATCATGATGGCCTTGGTACGGGTAGTTATCTCCTTCACAAACCCCTCAATGGTGGGTAATGCAAACCCATTCTCAATGCTTGACGGTATAGGCACAACCTTCACACCAGCGCTTACTGCATAACCATTATAGTTGGCATAAAAAGGCTCCGGAATAATGATCTCATCACCGGGGTCCATACAGCTCTGTATGGCAAACATTATGGCCTCAGAACCGCCTGTTGTTACTATGATCTGGTTGGAGGTAACATCAATGTTATTCCGCTTATAGTATTCTACCAGTTTCTTGCGGTAGCTCTCAAAGCCGGGGCTGGGGCTGTACTCCAGCACTTTCATATCGGTATGCTTCACTGCATCCAGAATGGCCTGCGGGGTTTCAATATCGGGCTGGCCAATATTGAGATGATAAACCTTTGTGCCTCTTTTTTTGGCAGCATCGGCATACGGAACTAATTTACGTATCGGGGAGGGTGGCATATTTGCGCCACGATGTGATATAACCGGCATACTGCAAAGATAATTGTTATTGCCGTAGTAAGGTTGGCTGTGAGTTTTTATCGGGGCATTATAAATTCGTTACTGAGGCAGAGTAATCGTTTTCACGCTGTCTACCTTACCATGAGAGATATATTGAATCATCCTCACTTTGGGTTTGGCAGTTTCTATAGGTGTTATGTCATCAAATATACCCGCTTCTGGAATATAGGCAACCTTTTTATTGAGCCAGTAGCCGCTTTGCAGATATTTCGGTTCGGGATAATAAATAAACAGGCATGTACCCTCCTTGATAGATTCGATTATTGGCAGTGATAATTTACTAGGCACCGCAGGGCAGCCCCAGCTGCGTCCGCACCTTTCCTTTTCGGTTACGATACGGTCGCTCACATAATCAGCGCCATGCACTACTATACCCCGATCCAGCGCGGCATCATTATAACCTTCGTCCATACCATCCAGGTGCAGTGATGTGCCATGCTCGCCCTCGTAAGTATCTTTGGTTATATAAAATCCAAGACTGGTTTTATGCGTGCTGGCTTTGTTGGAGAAAGTAAGGGAGCAGTCCTCACCCGAGCCCTGCCCGTGGGCTACATAAGTATTAAATAATACTTTTTTCTTATCCAGGTCTATAATCCACATCCTGGTGAATGAAGATGGCAGCGCCATATTGCAAATGGTAAGTATATTCTTTTCAGTGCTAAGTTTGCCTGCATTCCTCAAATTGAGATAGCCATGATAAGCTTTACTGAAAATATCGAAGGGCAATATCTCGCTGTTGTGAAAATCAATCATTTTATACAACCGGGAAATATGGTTTTCCAACCTTATTTCATCAGTTACAGAATTATTCTCATCGGCAGTAACCACTTTAGGAGAGAACGCGGCAACCATTATAAGGTAAGCACACACACACACAATCATTTTCTTCATAATCACTCAGTGTTAATACAATAAAGGAAATCGGTTGAAGCAAATATATGGTATTCATTTGTTAACGCCCACAGAGATACTGATTTTTTGCTTTTTTTTAACCCTTTAAAAGGTTTGCAAAAGTACTTCCCTGTGTTGATTAAAATGATTGCATACTCACGAATGAATATTACCATTTCGTTAAATGCATTAATCGGGGTGATGCTTAATTGATCATGTCCTTGCCAAAATAAGGTACCAGTGCAGCTGGAATCTTTATCCCCTCTGGTGTCTGGTGGTTTTCGAGCAGGCAGGCTATTATCCTTGGCAATGCCAGTGAGCTGCCATTGAGCGAATGCACCAGTTGCATCTTACCGCTGGCATCCTTAAACCGTATCTTCATCCTGTTGGTCTGGAAGCTTTCAAAGTTCGATACCGAACTCACCTCCAGCCAGCGCTCCTGTGCGCCGCTGTATACTTCAAAATCATAGGTCAGCGCCGACGTAAAACTCATATCGCCACCGCATAGCCTCAGAATCCTGTAGGGAAGTTCCAGAGATTGTATCAATTTTTCCACATGTGCCACCATGCCATCCAGGCTGTCATAGCTTGTAGCCGGGTTTACCAGTTGCACTACTTCTACCTTATCAAACTGATGCACCCTGTTCAGGCCTCTTACATCTTTGCCATAAGAGCCCGCCTCGCGTCTGAAGCAGGGAGAATAAGCAGTCATCTTCACCGGCAACTCACTTTCCTGTATAATGGTGTCGCGGTAAATATTGGTAACAGGCACTTCAGCAGTAGGTATCAGGTACAAATTATCCTCCGTTACGTGATACATCTGTCCTTCCTTATCGGGCAAAGAACCTGTGCCATAAGCGCTGGCCTCATTCACCATAAATGGCGGACAGTATTCTTTATAACCAGCTTCAATATTATAATTCAGAAAATAATTGATCAAAGCCCTTTGCAGCCTTGCACCCTGTCCCATAAATACCGGGAAACCGGCCCCTGTTATTTTAGTGCCCAGCTCCAGGTCCATAAGGCCATATTTAGCCGTCAGCTCCCAGTGCGGTAGTTTCTGAGCGCCCAGGTCGGGCCAGATGCCTGCTTCGCGCACTACTTCATTTTCTTCAGGTGTTTTACCCTTGGGCACACTGCTGTGCGGCAGATTGGGCAGGCGCACCAGAATATCCTGCAGTTCTGTTTCCAGGTTGCCCAGTTTATCAGCTACATCTTTTATCTGCTCCTTATGCAGTCCCACTTTTTCCTTCAGCAGCTCAGCCTGGTCTTTTTCACCCTTGGCCATATGCATGCCAATGCTCTTGGATGCGCTGTTCACCATGGCCGCCAGGTTATCATTCTCCACCTGCAGCTTACGACGCTGCTCATCAATATCTATAATCTTATCAACCAGTTCCGGCTCCTTAAAATTCTTTTTCTTAAGTCCTTCCAGTATCAGTTCCTTATTGGTGCGGAATAAATGTATAGGCAGCATAAACGCTTAATATAAATGAGCCGCAAAGATAATGGTAATGGGGGAAATAAGGGAGCAAGAAAAGCGAGAAAGAATAGAGTTAAGAATTACGTGTGTTCAACTTATTTATCGTAATGGTAATCCTGCTGGGATTATACGTTTATAGCCATATATCATACCTGGTTGGCGATGCCAATGGGGCGCATGTTTCAGTACCAACAGGCAAGGTGTTTAAGGTGTATTGTTCCATTTACTGGTAAAACGCCGATTTGATACCATTTAACCTACTAATTACTGATTATGTATAGTTTTTGGTGATTATAAGCACCAAATAGGGTATATTTTTGGGGATTAGGAAATTTTTATTCGTTTCTTGCAGATATTATGCAGGCCAAAACAACTTAGTTCCTAATATCGAAGTATGTTAAAAAACTGGTAAAGCAGTTCTCAGCCTCGCTAAGTCCTGTTTTGTTGAAGCATCTCGCTGCTGCTTCACAAATTTTCCACTTTTTCCACCAAGAGCCTCCACAACCATTTATCCCTCAAACCCTTACCGGAAGTCACTTTTGTGCATATCTTTACTTGGCATTTCCAGCTATCCATTTTACCTTTATGCCGGAATCTGATCATAATAAGCCAGGTATTACTTTCATAAATTCAACACGGTTTCTGCAATTTATTTTAGTAGGGTTTTATAATACCCGGCAATTTCAGTATCCAGTTATTCCAAATCAGAAATAACAAAATAATATAGGGTGTGCGTAGGGTAAAGATAGGGCGCGAACAGGGTGTAAATGAGGAATTTAAATAAAATTAATAACCTTATCCACAAAGAGTTTCGCCGTTTTTATACCCCATAAATTACCCGAATAGTTTTTTTTACTACAAGGTATTGCTTCAATCCAGAAGAAATGCAAGTTTAAATCCGGATACTATTCAAAACCATCACCCAAACAATAATATTTTCTAAATTGCACGTGCTTTCATTGCCAAATAAATAAATAAAAATGAACAGATTTATCAAATGAACAGATTTATCCTGGCGCTTTTCTGTTTTTCAGGGTTTGTGTCTTCGGCGCAAATTGGTTTTTTTCTGCAGCCCCAGGTTGGGGTAGGCAGTTCAGGTGTTATTGCACATGATAATCTTAAGCTGGGTACGTATGAGAACGAAGGAGGGTATAAGGTTTCAGTATACGACTGGGAATTAGGTGCAGGTATCCGTCTGAATAACTGGGAATTAAGTTCTGGTATCCATTTCCTGAGGTCAGGCTATAATGAACATACGGTGAGTGGCTACCATTTCCTCATAGATACTAAAACCACGCAGTACTATAATCACATTGCTTTGCCTGTTATCGCCGGTTACAGGTTCGCAATGGGTAAGCGATTCAGTATCACTCCTGGTTTCGGATACGAAATATCTTATAACATCTCCGATGAAAAAACGATCAATCAGGATGGTGCAGTGACACAGCAGAAATTAACAGGAAGCGCTTTTACAAGTCAGTATACGTCAACAAGCCTATGGGTCATTATGCGGCTACGATTGGGGTACCGGCTTAACAACATGTTTTGCATTTTTGTCAGTCCTGAATATTATGATATGGTATCTTCCATGCTGCCACCGGGCTACAATGTTGCAGCCTTCCAGTATAGCCGTATTTTTTCATTAAATGCGGGATTAACATGGAATCCGGGGAAAAAATAACTGGCATTATAATTTTGATAATTGGCAATACGTGAATATTTAAAAGGAATTGACTATAACTGAAACAACCAGTATGAAACAGATAATTTATATCTTTTTAGTGTTGATTGCTCCATTAGTTGCTTCAGCCCAAGGATACAATTTGTATGCTGATGCGGGTATCTGCCTGTCTTACCTTGATCCCGGATCCTCAGTTACCTATAATTATAACTTCAACAAGCACCTGAGTTTGGGAGCCGGTGTTCAGGAATATACATTTCATACCACCTTAACTAATGTACACCAGCTTACACCGGCAATATTCGGCGAGTTCCGGTACAATATGAAACAGCGGATAAAAGGCCGGTATTTTTCTTTTCTGGATCTTGGTATGAATTTCTACAAAAGTAACACCAGTGATTACCACAGCGGAGATTACATATATACTGTTCCCGGCAATAATGGTTTTTATGCCGGTTTAGGATATGGCTATATGCACTATACCACAAAGCGGAAAGGCGGACCTTATTTAACTTTGAAAATGATTACTAACTGGTATAAGTCCGACAGATACGACCTGTATTCTGGTGTCAGGGATACCGGACATTCGAGCGATGGCACACTCGTTGTTTCTGCAGGCTTCAAATTTTAAATTAAACCTGCAGATAATTTATATCAAGTACATTATCCTGATTCAGGCTTCCGGATATAAATGAAGAGCGATGATCTTAATCTTAAGATAGTTATTTATGCCAAAAATATTAAAGTATTATTCTGAAGAATTATTTTCAGGTGTTTTAATTAAAATCCATCCGGTTAATGTAAATCGGCTGTTTTCGAAAATTTTACCCGGGCAGGAAACCGGTTTCACTTCATGTAGTAAAATGGGATCAAAAAGAACCATGGTATTATTCTCAGGTTGCAATAATATTGGTTTGGAATCTGGTGGATAAATTACCAACTCGCCACCAGTAAATCCTTTCGGCTCAGCATTAAAATAATACACGAAGGTGATCATCCTGTTTTTTACATTTTCACCTGATTTATCCTTATGCCATAAATAATAATCGCCATCATTATGTGCAGTGATCTGTATCTGAATATTGCCCATTTCAAATTCATTCATCCCTAGACTCGAGCAAAAAAAAGGAAGATTGGTAAAAAACAGCTCCTTAAAATATTTTTTATACTCCGGAAAATATTTAGTGTTTAAAACGAGCGATTTTCTGTACTTCATACCCTGTCTTACAGCATTATTTTCATCTATTGTTCCTGATTCTTTAAATTGATCCCTGAAGGTATTGGTAAGAGTAAGGAGTTTATCCAATTTTTCAGCTTCTAAAACATCAGTATACTGAAGATAAATTCCCGATTTTCTGAGGTGCATAAATTGATTTGATTTTGCAATGATATCAGCAAAGTTAATACCTTAAAAATAAGCAACTACAACAACAATACCCCCCTAAGCAAATATTAACTACTTTTGCGCCCTAATTTCAAATAATGCAAATAGCGATTATTGGTACCGGCTATGTGGGCCTTGTTACGGGTACCTGCTTTGCCGAAACAGGTAATAATGTAACCTGTATAGATATTGATGAAAAGAAGATTGAGCAACTGAGGCAGGGCAAATCGCCTATATATGAGCCTGGTCTCGATGTGTTGCTGGAGCGCAATATAAAAGAAAAAAGACTCCGGTTTACAACCTCGCTCAGTGAGGGGATTCAAAATGCACGTGTTGTGTTTCTTGCTTTGCCAACTCCGCCCGGCAAGGATGGCAGCGCCGACCTGCAGTTTGTATTGAATGTAGCCGGATCGCTGAGCAAAATAATTACTAAATATACGGTAATTGTGAATAAAAGCACGGTACCTGTGGGTACCGCCGAGCAGGTGCGGAATGTGCTGCTGCAGCACCTGGATGCCTCCTTGTTTGATGTGGTATCGAACCCGGAATTTCTGAGGGAGGGAGTGGCTGTGGAGGATTTCCTGAAGCCCGACAGAGTGGTGATCGGCACTTCATCTGAGCAGGCTAAGAAGGTAATGGATGAACTCTATCAGCCTTATGTACGTCAGGGCAATCCCATTTATTTTATGGATGAGCGTAGCAGCGAAATGACCAAGTATGCAGCCAACAGCTACCTGGCTATGCGTATTTCGTTTATGAACGAAATGGCTAACCTGTGCGAGAAAACCGGCGCCAATGTAGATTGGGTGCGTATGGGCATAGGGGCCGACAGCCGCATAGGTAAGCGGTTCCTGTTTCCGGGTATAGGTTATGGAGGCAGTTGCTTTCCCAAAGATGTGAAGGCGCTTGCTTTTACTGCATTGGAAAATGATTATGATTTTCAGATTGTGAATACCGTAATGCAGGTGAATGAGCGCCAGAAACTGGTTCTGGGCAAAAAAGTGAAGAATTATTTCGGCAATGACCTTAGTGGTAAAACATTTGCTATTTGGGGTCTTGCATTTAAACCGGAAACAGATGATATAAGGGATGCGCCAAGCCTGGAACTGATCAGGGAATTGCTGGAAGCAGGGGCAAAGCTGCGTGTATTTGATCCGGAAGCGATGGAGAATGTTCGGCAACTGCTGGGCGATAAAATTTATTTTGCTCACGACCTTTATGATACCCTTGAGGGTGCCAGCGCGGTAATAGTAGTTACAGAATGGAGCGAATTCAGAAACCCTGATTTTGAGCGCATTGCTGAGTTATTGAAGCATCCTGCTATATTTGATGGCCGCAATGTATATTCGCTGGAAAAAATGCAGCAACTTGGTTTTTATTATGAAAGCATTGGGAGAAAGGTGGTGAATGGAAATATAATTGCTCAATAACTGAATTGCTCAATGGCTGAACGAATTTGAAAATGTGGGAATATGCAAATTGCTGAAACTTTAGACTGAATACTTACAACTAACTACTTAAAAATATGGCAAAGAGAATACTGATTACAGGTGCGGCTGGTTTTCTGGGATCGCATTTGTGCGACAGGTTTATTAAGGAGGGTTATGAGGTGATAGGGATGGATAACCTGCTAACTGGAAACATCAAAAATATTGAACACCTCTTTCCGGTGAAGGAGTTCCAGTTTTACCACCACGATGTAACGAAGTTTGTGCATGTGCCGGGAGAAATAGATTATATCCTTCACTTTGCATCGCCTGCCAGCCCTATTGATTATCTGAAAATGCCGATCCAGACTTTAAAAGTGGGTGCATTGGGCACACACAATCTGCTGGGTCTGGCGAAATCGAAGGGCTCCAGAATATTGGTCGCTTCTACATCGGAAGTATATGGCGATCCTCTGGAGCATCCGCAAACCGAGGAATACTGGGGCAATGTAAACCCTGTTGGCCCGCGTGGCGTTTATGATGAGGCCAAGCGGTTTATGGAAAGTATTACCATGGCGTACCACACTTTTCACCAGGTTGAAACCCGCATTATAAGAATATTTAATACTTATGGGCCACGGATGCGCCTCGATGATGGCCGTGCACTGCCTACCTTTATGAGCCAGGCGCTGAGGGGCGAAGATATAACCGTATATGGCGATGGTTCTCAGACGCGTTCCTTTTGTTATGTAAGTGACCTTGTCGAGGGTATTTACCGCTTGTTGTTATCTGACTATAGCAGGCCGGTAAATGTGGGTAACCCATCTGAGATCACGTTGCTGGAATTTGCACAGGAAGTGCTGGACCTTACCGGATCCAAATCTAAAATAGTGTATGAACCATTGCCGCAGGACGACCCCAGGCAGCGGCAACCCAATATTACCAAGGCGCAGAACATACTGGGCTGGGAACCTAAAGTAGGTCGCCATGAAGGGTTGAAAAAGACGTTGGAATATTTCAGAATGCATATTTAAACTTTTAAGAATCAATTTTATCAAAAGAAGCCACCGAAACATATCGGTGGCTTTTTATTTTGATTAATCATCTTTTATTAACCGGCTATTAAAACATAATAAAAAAATAAAAAATTGTTGTTGGTATTTTAGAAAATGACCTGATTTTTCACTACTTTTAGACATAGAAACTGTTTTAATAATATAATTATGAAAAGAACTGTTACGCGACTTATCCTATTGGCTGTATTATCAGTGGCCGTTTCGAAATATACACAGGCACAAATTGTGACCCTCTATGCCGGAAGCGCGGCGGGTACCGGCGGGTATACAGGAGATGGCAGCCCATTGACCTCATATGAATTGAATAACATGCGGGGCCTTGCATTTGACCATAATGGAAATATGTATGTGTGTGATGCAGGTAATAACCGGATACGAAAAATATCTGGAACTACCATTACAACAATAGCCGGAAACGGAACAGCAGGGTTTGGAGGTGATGGCGGACCAGCAACTGCTGCTGCCTGTGAAATCAATACTCCGATGTCTATTGTAGTAGATGGTGCAGGAAATGTTTACTTCAGTGATGAATCAAACAACAGGGTTCGTAAGATAACCCCTGCGGGGATCATCAGTACAGTGGCAGGAAACGGAACCGGAGGATGGGGGGGTGATGGAGGTCCTGCAACTGCCGCTACCTGCGAGCTGAATCAACCTGTAGGCCTGGTTTTTGACAGGGATGGGGGGTTGCTTATAGCAGATCAGTTTAATTATTGTATAAGGAAAATCTCACCTGCAGGAATCATTTCTACTGTTTATGGAACCCATGGGACCGGTGGTTTTGCCGGCGATGGCGGATCTGCTGCAACCTGTACAATGTCTTATCCGTTTTATATGCGTATGGATATGTGGGGCAATCTGTTTTTTGAAGACCGTGAAAACGAACGAATCAGGGAGATCAATACTTCCGGGATCATCAATACCGTAATAGAAACACCTCCTAACGGATTTACCGGCGATGGCGGACCAGCAAGCGCTGCTACACTTTCTTATTTACCGGGAGATTTGCATTTTGACGGGGCAGGAAATCTTTATATAGCTGACCGGACCAACTGGAATATACGGAAGGTTACTGCGACTGACGGCCATGTTACAGGTAGCAGTATCATCACCTCATCGGCAGGCATCAATGTTTCAGGTTTTAGCGGTGATGGTGGCCCTGCAACTGCGGCCAAATTTGCTGCGGTGGAGGACGCCCTGGCAGATACCAACGGTAATTATTACATCAGCGATGCCGGAAATAATGTTATCCGGAGGGTCGGTGTTGATAACCAGCGGCCAAGTTTTGTTAACGGCACTTTCCAAACTTTAAGTGTTTGCGAAAATTCGGTGTTAAATTCCATCAATTCTCTCTTGCCTGTACATGACACTGATCACTCTGGAACATTAACCTGGAATGTATTTTCAGGACCGTCTCATGGAGTCGCTTCAGCCCACTATGCTACTACTGAGTTTGCCGGAGGTAGCCCTTATACACCCACCGGCCTGTATTATTCTCCATCCCCTCATTTCAGCGGACAGGACACATTTGTGGTTTGGGTAAATGACGGATATTCCATGGATACAACTGAAATAATTGTGACTGTCAAATCGTTCTATGCTGGTGAAATAACTCCTGAACCTGCTACAGTGTGTCCCGGAAATACGATAACCCTTAGTTCTGATACTTCAGGTGGTTCCTGGAGCAGTGCAAATCCTTTAATTGCATCTGTTGCAGGTGCAGGTGTGGTAACAGGAGTGGCTGCTGGAAATGTGCTGATTTCTTATAGCATTACCAATAGTTGCGGTACTGCTTCATCTGTAGCAATGGTAACAGTAGGCGATGCTACAATCAATACCATTGCGGGTGATGGCATACCGTCTTTCGGTGGAGATGGATCGGCAGCAACCTCAGCCCAGATCGACTATCCTACACACACAGCTATGGACGCATCCGGAAATCTTTACTTCGGAGATTACGCCAACAATAGAATAAGGAAGGTGAATACTTCTGGTATTATGTCGACAGTTGCCGGTAACGGAAGTACTATTTATGCAGGGGATGGATCAGGTGCTTTGGCAACCGGCATTAACGGAACAGCAGGAATAGCTGTTGACGGGGCAGGAAATATTTATTATTCAGATTACGGGAATTCTGCTATCAGGAAAATAAGTACTTCCGGGATAGTAACTACAGTAACCGGGAATGGAACGACGGGATTTTCGGGCGATGGAGGGCCCGCTACCAGCGCAGTAATTAATGTGGCATGGGGGCTCGCATTTGACGGATCAGGAAACCTATATTTTGCGGACCGCTATAACAGCCGGATACGGAAGATCAGTACTTCTGGCATTATTACCACAGTAGCAGGCACAGGTACCACAGGCTTTACCGGAGATGGCGGACCAGCAACAGCAGCTGAGATAGGCACACCTATTGATGTAACGGTAGATGCATCTGGCAATATTTATTTTGCTACCTGGACCGATTACAGGGTAAGGAAAGTGGATTATAATGGTATTATTACTTCTGTGGCAGGAAACGGAACCTCAGGTTATACCGGAGATAACATTGCAGCTACTACCTCTGAAATAAATAATCCCATCGGGATCGGTGTAGATGCTGCCGGC
>Ga0214164_1000672_pt1 | contig 21727 bp, 20 predicted proteins | sample TroBogepilimnion_13_FD_153003 | JGI IMG/M metagenome (GOLD analysis project Ga0214164, IMG submission 153003) | Freshwater microbial communities from Trout Bog Lake, WI - Practice 03JUN2009 epilimnion v4 | ecosystem: Environmental > Aquatic > Freshwater > Lake > Epilimnion/Euphotic zone ...
AAGTGCCGTTGCCGCCGCCGTTAAAGCCGCCTGCGCCGCCTGCTGTAGCCGTGCCGTTGCCGCCGCAGCCGCCCACATTCACATCCAGCACCTGGCCGGGTGTAACCATGATATATGCCGTTACGCAGCCGCCGTAGCCCTGCCTGTCGGGGTAGTCAACCTCATCAGAGTTGAGGCCGCCCTGTGCCCCTTTTACCGTTACGTTTATACCTGTAACGCCTGCCGGAACCGTATAGGTATAAGCACCGGACGACCCATAGGTGGAAGTTTGTGCACTAGCGCTCAATTGGGATCCGAGTACAAGGATCAATAGAAGTCTTAGGGTGTTGTACATTTTTTTCATTGTCTTAAATTTAAAAACTGCAATAAAAATATTTTACTAAAACAGGAACGGGCAAAAGCCAGTAAACACACAATTATAAAACAGCAATTAACCACCTCAACCCTGAATTAAGGTTGCTGGAGTCAATATACCCAAACATAGTTCTAAAGGTAATAATTTTTTTACAAAAATGAACAACTATATTTTAAAATTAAATTTTTATAGGTGAATGAAAATTGCATGCTAAGTATAAATTATGCAATTGGTTGCCACAGCGTTTATGTTTATCTGATTAATTCCTGATTTCCTTTGGAAAATATTATTAACAGTAAATTAAAACAGGTAATCGGACTGTATCCGGTAAAACAAAGAACTGGCTGGTTTTCCCGACTATTTTAAATATTATAAATTATTTACTTGAAATCAATATTGTTCTCAGAATTTAGCTTCGACATTAGCCTGATATGCAGGTAAGCTGCGAATAATTATCAAAAAAAATACCGCCATGGGCGGTATGAAAATTGTAAAACAAATAATATTATCTGGTAAGGCTCTGACCGAAATAAATACAATTGTATGAACTGGTATCATGCGTAACATGGTAAACCAGCCTCAGGCTGTCATTGCTCAGTTTACCGGTACCAGTAAATGTGGTACTGTTGTTGGCTCCTATAAAAGTAAATGAATCGGTAGATTGCATGGTACAGGTTGCACTGTCCTGGATGTTGTCCAGCAGATTAAGCATGGTCATGGTTACAGAATCTGTGAGTACTGCATGCATGAATATCGGGTACCTGTAATAAACAGGACCTTTGCAGCTATCGCCGCCATTGTAGGTAAAGATAAATTTATCCCTGCTCAGGGTCTGGCATCGGTTGCCTTCAAAACCTACCGGGCACAGGCAGCTGCCGCCATCGCAGGCGCCAAGGTTAAGGCAAACCACAATGTCGCACTTATTTTTGTTACAGGATGAGTAAACAGCTGCAGAAAAAACAGCTATGGTCAATACAGCAGAGAGCAATACAAGGCGCAAAATTTTCATAAACTAAATTTGGAACTGCTAAAATATCAATTATTTCCTTAAAGATAACTATTGAGCCTATAATTTTTTAGCAAATTGGAATATCAGGGCATAAGATCGGGAATTAAATTAAGAGTTGGTTATTTTTTTCACTGGTGCTATCAACCTCAGGAAATAGCAAGGCCCCGATTTCTCGGGGCCAGGAGCTTGCATGGTGTCAGGATAATATCTTTATAACAGAAGAATTAAAGACAGAATTATCGTGATTGAGGATACAAATTTAGGGAATACTTGTTACCAAAACGTTACTGGTCAAAAAAATTTTGTGATTTCTCCAAGGCAAACAGTTTTCCAATGCAGTCAACATACTGTATCTTCGCATTTTGCGTTTGTTTCTAAAAAGTATTCATGCGTCAGGGCAGCCTAATATTTATTCTATTTTTATGTTTTACTACCTCATTTGCCCAGCGCCCGCTGCTCAATATGCCCGACCATGACGAAAAGAAATATTATTTCGGTATCACCTTTGGTTTGAATTTTTCGGTTTACCAGATCAATTATACACAATCTTTCGCTACTACCGATACTTTTAAACGAATTCAACCTACCTGGCAGCCAGGCTTTAACCTTGGCCTGGTAGGCAACCTTAAACTCACCAATTTTATTGATGTTCGTTTTATTCCATCACTGGCATTTGCAGAGCGTACCATCTCTTATACTTATGGTATGGCTACATTTGGCGACAGCTCAGTGACCAAGAACATTGAGTCGATTTACCTGCACCTGCCTCTTCAGTTGAAATTTAAAAGCGACCGGATAAAGAATTTCCGTTTTTATGCCCTGGCCGGGGGGAAATTTGATTACGATATGGCTGCAAATGCCCGCTCGCACAGGCCCGATGAATTTCTGAAGGTTAGCCCTACCGATTTTGGCGTTGAAGCTGGTTTTGGTTTCGAATTTTTTAATCCCAGCTTTATTTTCTCTCCAGAGATTAAAATCAGCCAGGGGCTCACCAACCAGCTTTTTCCTGATCATGGTCTGCAACTGACCAATGCTATACAATCGCTGTATACCCGCATGATAGTAATATCCATTCACCTTGAGGGGTAGGACAGTAAGCAGTTACAGTTAGCAGTCTACTGGCAGATGACCCTTGATATTCCCAGATAGTTCTCGATGGTTATTTTGTACTTTTGCAACCATTTCCCGACGGGAATACCCTGCATTTATTGCGGTTTAGCTTATGCCGGAAGGCAGATTATAAAATGATATTGAACAATGAAAGACGCATATATAGTTGATGGAATCCGCACACCGGTAGGCAATTTCAGAGGGGCATTATCCGGTATACGAACTGATGATATGGCAGCGTTGGTGATCCGTAAGCTAGCCGAAAGGAACCTTGCAATACCGGCAGATGCTATTGACGATGTGATTTTCGGCTGTGCCAACCAGGCAGGCGAAGATAACCGCAATGTAGCCAGGATGGCTTCTTTGCTGGCAGGTATCCCATGGAGTGTTCCGGGTGAAACCGTGAACAGGCTTTGTGCATCGGGTATGAGCGCTGTAATACAGGCAGCCAGGGCTATCCGTAATGGCGATGGTGACGTATTCCTGGCAGGCGGTGTTGAGCACATGACGCGGGGGCCATGGGTAATATCCAAAACATCCCAGCCCTTCGGGCAGGATGCACAGATGTTTGACTCCAGTTTCGGATGGCGGTTTATCAACCCGAAAATGCACGAGTTGTATGGCACCGACACAATGGGCGTTACCGCCGAAAACCTGGCTGAAATGTATTGCATCAGCCGTGAAGACCAGGATAAATTCGCTTATCATTCTCAAATGAAAGCAGCAGCGGCACAGGCATCGGGCAGGCTGGCCGAAGAAATAACACCTGTGGAAATGGCTCAGAAAAAAGGGGAGGCAACAATAATATCAAAAGATGAATTTCTTAAACCAGCAACCACTGTTGAAAAACTCGGTCAGTTAAAACCCTCTTTTTTAAAAACAGGAAGTGTTACGGCAGGTAATTCTTCGGGGCTCAATGATGGTGCTGCAGCATTGTACCTTTTGTCGGGCGAAGCTGTGAATAAATATAAGGTCACACCCAAAGCCCGTATCGTAAGTTCAGCAGTAGCCGGGGTAGAACCACGCATTATGGGCATTGGTCCGGTACCTGCCACTAAGAAAGCATTAATTAAAGCAGGCCTGACACTTGATGATATAGATATTATAGAGCTCAATGAAGCCTTTGCAGCTCAAAGCCTTGCCTGCATAAGGCAACTGGGTATGCAGGATAATGACCCGCGGATTAATGTTAACGGAGGCGCTATTGCTATAGGGCATCCGCTGGGCATGTCGGGTGCACGTATTATTTATTCTGCTGCGCTGGAACTGGAGAAAACGCAGAAACGTTATGCACTGGCAACAATGTGCATAGGGCTGGGCCAGGGTTATGCTGTGATACTGGAAAGGGTTTGATAACAGGGCTGAAAAAATATAACCCGGGATTGTAACTGCACTTATCTTTTGAAAACATCGTTAACCCATGTGCCCTGCATGGTAATGCCGCTATTGGCGTTATACATTGTGCCGGGGCCGTTCATTTTATTATCTGTCCACTCGCCATCATACCTTTCGCCATTTGCGAAATAGTAAACTCCGTGCCCGCTCATTTTATCATTTACCCAGTCGCCATCATACCGGTCTCCGTTTGGCCACACAGCAGTTCCGTGTCCATTGAACTTGTGATTGCTGAAAGCGCCGGTGTATTGCAGGCTTCCTTTGTAGGTGGCCGCAGAATGGCTGTGTGTAGCATCTGAATGGTACATTACCCCATCATAAGGTATGGTCAGTGTGCCTGCAATTATTTCATCAGCCAGCCAGGTGCCATCCAGTTTATCGCCGTTTGGCCAGTAATAAATACCTTGCCCGTCTTTTTTATCATTTTTATAATCCCCTTTATACCGTTCACTATCTGCCCATTCATAGGCGCCACCATTTACCTTCTGGCCATCCTTGCTTATAATGCCTGTATATTTATCGCCACCAGGCAGGCTGATGGTTATGGTATTATCTGTAATTACCTGCCGTCCTCTTTCTGCAGTAGCATGTACTTTGAGTTTGCTGGCGTTTTTAGACCAGGCAAGCGCTTCATATTTCAGCAGCGGGCTACAGGTAAGTGTTTTCATTTTTACCGTATCAGTTATGATCTCTACTTTACGGTCCTTGGCATATCCTTTCTGGCCATTGGCAGAAGGCCGCCCTATCGAGCCCTTGCCCACACATACAGCGATATTGGCTTCAGGTATGCCATTGCTTATGAGGTAGGCCCGCACATTCATAGCGCGGTCGGTGGAAAGGGAATCATTATGCACCCGGGTACCCAGGTAATCGGCATACCCATAAAGCAATAGTTTCTGATCCTTACTTACTTTATGCCCTGTCAATAACTCATCCACGCTATGCCTGGCTTTGGTATTCAGTGAAGGTGAGTTCAGATCGAAATAGATAATATTTCCCGGAGCGGTTTTCTGCGCAGATATTGTTCCTGCTGCTGAAATAACCAGCAACAGGGTGGTAATAAATCGCATTATCCGGAAGATGGCTTGATGTATCATAAGAAGGTAAATGACTTTTATAATGGCTAAGTTATAAAAAGTAATGCTATTAAAGCAATATCGTTGGTGACGGCAAGTGTTGCTGTATGCACAACTTTGCTGCTATCAATTTTGGGTTAATAAGGTCATCAAGGCGTGAGGTGTGATAACTGGTATTTGCATATCAATAAGTATTCAGCAATTCAGGCTGGATGGAGAATGTAATTTATTGATAGGCTTTCTCAGTTAAATTCATAAAGTGTTCTGCATTTTTTTTATTTTCGTACATATATGGAAGAACAAGCCTATAGTATATTGCCTGTTAGTGAATTTGTTTTTGAGTTCATGAGTAAAGGTAAAAAACTACTTTTGAAACAGGTAAGATTTTCCAAATTGAAATTTAGCCCCAAAACATATAATTTGTCATTAGGGACTGTATCGGAAGATGGAAGTGTGAATTTCCTGGATAACAGCAATAATGGAGATGTTGTAAAAATCTTTATGACTGTTATTAGTTGTGTTAAATTATTTACGATGGAATTTCCGGAAAGAGAAATATATTTTCAAGGAAACACGGAGCAAAAGAACCGCGTATATAACGAAATATTAAGGAGACACTATGACGAATTCTCATTAGATTTTAATATCTTTGGTTTGAGTAATATGGATGGAAATAATACTGTTCATGAATTTGACAGGAGTGAAAATTATTCGGGATTTTATCTACGTCTAAAATCTAAAAAAAATGAAAATAGCAAGTAAGAAAAATTCAATCGGGAAAATTGTTCGTAGAACCAGAATAACTAAGTCGGATAAGGAGGTTAATTTTATTGGATTGAAAGAAAAACTTGATGAGGCTGAAAAGGTTTTAAGTTCCTTGACAAACCCAGAACTATTGAGAGGATAATCAGCGATTTGATTCTATATAGTCCTCTTTGCGTTTGCCTGTTTTATAAAAAGTCAATTGCTTTTTAAGATAAACTTTCTACCTTTACAAAAGCAAAACCCTCAGGTGAGACTGAGGGTTTGCATCTAAGGGAATAAATCCCAAAGAATTTTTACTTTAATCACTAAGCCGATTAATTTGTTAAGGCCTTCAAGGACAATCGTAATCCTTGAAGGTTTTCCATTTTTACTCATACTACTCTGCTTAATCTGGTTTATGTGAATCAGCCAGCAGCAATTTTAGCGGGTATGTTCCGCTTTTATTTTTATCAAATAAATCTATAAACAATTATGTTTTATTACTAATTCAAAGTCTAAATCCAGATCTGTTGCTAAATCCTTGATTCCCCTTCAGGGGGCGGGGGTGCGGTAGGGTTTACACCCCTACCATAAGCGGCATCAGCAGCATCAGCACATCTTCATTTTCCACTTTATCAATTGAGCGGAAGATACCTGCACGGGTTGGTGTGCTTAGTTCAACTACTACTTCGTTACCATCTATGTTGTTTACCATTTCCACCATCAGCTTGGCATTGAAGGCTATTTTCATATCCTCGCCGCTGTACTGGCAGCTCAGCATTTCCTTTCCTTCATAGCTGAAGTCAATATCCTGCGCGCTTATCTGCAGTGAATTGCCATTAATGTCAAGTACTACCTGGTTGGTAGTCTTGTTGGCAAATATACTTACACGTTTCAGTGCGCTTACAAAATCGCCACGGTTGATGGTGAGCTTGTAGGGGTTATCAACAGGTATTACCGCTTTATAATCTGGAAAGCGTGCATCTATAAGGCGGCAGCTCAGGCTCAGGTGCGGACCGGTTACAAACAGGTGGCTGCCGTTGTAGGCAAGTTGCAGTTGTGTTTCATCGGCCGATAATGTTGAGCGTAATTGCTGCAACGGTTTCTTAGGTACTACAAAGCCATCCTTGGCAGGGCAGTTCACGTCATTGCGGCGGAACTGAACCAGGCGGTGGGCGTCGGTAGATACAAGGGTAATACTATCCACTTCCAGCTCAAAGAAAACACCGGTCATAGCAGGCCGCAATGTATCGGCGCTTACGGCGAAGATCGTTTTGTTGATACACTCCAGCAATCCAACGGATGACATGGTAAACTGTGTAGTATCGCCCGGGGCTGGCTCCTTAGGAAAGTCATCAGCCTTTTCACCGCCTATCCTGTACTTACCCACATCGCTTGCCATCTCTATCGAGAGGTCGTGCTCATTAATGATGAATGTTATGGGCTGCTCAGGCAGGTTCTTAAGATATTCAGTAAGTATTTTAGACGGAATACAAATCCGGCCATCCCCTTCAGCATCGTTGACCTCCATCTGCACTCTCATCATGGTCTCCAGATCGGTTGCGGTTAGTGTAAGCGTGTTGCCCCGCAGCTCAAAAAGAAAATCTTCAAGTACTGAAAGTACAGTGTTAGCGCTGATGACGCCACTGATCTGTTGCAGATTTTTGAGCAGGGATGTTGATGTAACTATGAAACGCATTTTTGTTGTTGGTTTTTAACAAAGATATTTTAAATAAAGCCAAAATTAAAAGCCCGTGAATTAAAAGGGTAAAATGTGGATAAATAAGGGTGGATTGGGAATTGTGATTTGACAATATAAATATTGGCTATTCGACGGAGTGGAGATGAAAAGTGAATTTGAGCATAATATTGCTTGCAAATTTTATAAACTATAGGTCTGCAAAATCGACAGGCTGTGTTTATTTTATTCTAAAAATATTATAAGATAGGCCTTAAGCCAAAAACAGCGGGGCATTTACCTCGCTGTTTTACTGTATTTCCAGAATTATTTCAAACCTCTTTGCCTGTTTTTTGAGTCCTTTATTTCTTTAAGCTTTTTATCATCTTCCGATGGATTATCAAAAGCCCTGGGTTTGCTGGTGCTTTGTTTCTTATTACGCAAATGCCTGTGGGTTTTAACCTTTTTTGCAGTAACTGATGTGCTATGGCTTATGGAAGCAAGAGGTTTTTTATCAATAACTGCCTTGCTTTGTCCCTGAGCAAAAAAATGAATCAGGCAAAACAAGAATAAAAATAATACATATGCATTATTTAGCGCTGATAACGATTTTTTCATTCTTAATATTGGTATTGGCGCCAATGATATTCAGTGAGTAAACGCCGTTGGCAAGGTTGCCTTTATTAAACGAAATATTATTTTCACCGCTTTCCACCATCCCATTATAAAGCTCAACTACATTACGGCCTTCCATATCGGTTATATTGATGATTATATTTTGCCGTTCAGTGAGGCTGAATTGAACAGTATATCGGTCTTCAACAGGGTTCGGATAAATTTTTGATCCGGTTTCAGGAATGGTTACAACAGGAGCAGCATCATCCTTCGGCCCTATTTTGGCAATCCATTGCTGCCAGTCATGGGCAGTGCTTCCATACATCCCTGCCATCCATAGAGAGGCTGCGGGATCACCGGTTAATTTGCAGAGTCCTGTATAGTCTCCCCATCTTTCATATGGGTTACCGGTTGGTGAAAAACTTACATAGCTATCGCCGCTTTTTACGTTTACAGGTGCCGACCAGTTATTATTTACATCAAAACCCACTACTGATGAACCCGGAAAAGTGGTGTCGCCAGATTGATTAAAAGCTATCACAACAGAATTATCATTGGAATCATTAACTGCGGAAGCTATTGCAGGATAGCAATAATCCATTTTCGGCACATTGCTATAATTGGCAGAACCAGCAGTTAGTGCTTTTATATTTATCCTGCTGTATCTGAAACCGCAGAAACCGCTCCCGGCATCTATATTATTCACAAAGTGAAGTGTACCTTTCAAATAAAATCCGTCTAATGCCCTGCAGTCACCAGTATTCAATGGCAATGAGCCACCATACTGTGGTGAATTACCTGGCGGACTATAATTGGAAGCAGTAATACCATAAACATTGAGCACAGCTGCCCCTGAAGCTATATTATTGGTGATGTCGTATAAATAATAATTATTGCTGCCACCAGACAGGTTTTCTGTTGATACCGCATAAATTCCCGGCCCATAACTGCCTTTTTGTCCATAACTTACAGGTAAAATTGTAAACGGAACAAATGTAGTTCCGATTCCAGAATATACATGGGTCAATGGAGTAGTTCCGGCAAAACATGGGTTTTTCTGGATTTGCATAATAACAGACTGATCAAAATTATTACTGCCTTCCTGGAAAAGGTTTCCGGTAACAAACAGTTCATCATTTGATACAGCCATTTTCGGATAATCCCACCAATCTGTAGTCCCGGTTGGGTTTCCTGTAAATTCATAAATAAACCATCCGTTCGAAGGATTGCTGGTTTTTGAGAAACCAAGTACTATTTTGGAATGGGCTGATACCTGGTCGCATACCTGGCAATAAAAAATAAACCTTCTGGCAACATTATCCCATATTATTTTGGGGTCACAAAGCTGGTTAGTAAGTGTAGGATCATTTATCAGAGTATAAAGACCTTTACCATAATAATTTGTGCCGGTTATTGTATAATATCCTATTTGCACATTGGCCATGGCTACTATGGTATCTTTATCAGAAATAGCTATAGTATTATCAAGCGGAGTGTAATTTCCTCCATTATTAATTCCTGCAAAATTTGTACTTACGATGGGAGATTTGCCTAGCGTTGTTGTTTTGGAGGCAGGCGATGTTTTATGCTCTGATTCCACCTGCAACCTTAATTTATATTTTTCAGCTTTTATTCTTTCCAGCATTTCGTTATTCTCGCTCTCATTGTCTGATACCTTATAAAGAACAGCGTGCCATGTTGCGTCATCTGAAGGGGGATTGCGAAAACCTATAAATTGTGCATCTATCGGTTTGGGTTTAATCCCTGATGATTCCTTAACTAAATGATCCTTCGCCTCAATTTCTACTTTCTGGAACTGCGCTTTGCCTTGAAAACTTAAACCAACAGCAACAATTGCAACAATAAACTTTCTCATCGTATAACTCACTTTATGCAAATTTACACCAATAATAAAAGACGGGCAAATTGCTGGCAATCTAATCCGTATATTTTAATTCAATCAAATGTTGATTCAGTGTAATTGGATTAATAAGCTTGAGTTAATGCGAGATAATGCAAATAATATAACATGAATACAACTCGAGTGTATTCATGACACTATAAGATGCCAGCCATAGAAAAATTGTTATTCAATGATCAGGGCAAAATAAAGGGGGCAATCAGTAAACTATAAGCTGTTTGGGTAAGCGGTTCATCAAATGCTGCGGAAGCTGATAACTGCGGTACATAGCCTGTTGGTGATCCTGAATCGGTTAGGGTACTTATATCTATGCCTGACTGAACTGTATTATCTTCTCCGTTGTAAAATGGCTGTAAAACAATATTACCGCTGGTAACTGTTGAGCCAACAGGGAATGAAGGGGGAATATTATTGGTGATCCATGGAGCGGGCACCTCCGGGGCCGTTACCGCACCCAGATTCCTCCTTATCAGCCTAATAAAAGCAGCATGGCGGCCTTCGGTAGCCAGAAGCTGCTGCATCTGTGCAAACACAGCATTGCCTGCCCAGTTAGACATCTGTCCGTTTACCGCCCTGATATGTGAATCCTCGAATGTCTGTGCGGCAATAAGGAAAGTAGGGTAGTCATTGAAAACATTAGCAAACAGGGGTGTATAAACCGTATTTGATGATGCTCTGAAATCGTAGGCAGCAGGTATATAGGGTGGTGCACTTGTGGCATCAGAATAATGGTTAGGTTTAAAAGGTGTGCCACCGAGCGCGGTAATAGTGGTTATCAGAAAATTAACATGTGCTTTTTCATGTGCTTCAATCGCCAGAAATCCAGGCTGGTCGGCTGCTGGTATCAAACCAAGTGATGTGACATTATTTGCTTCATGATAAAAATTAAATTCCAGGTACTCCAGCTCCAGCGCAAAATTCAAAGCATCAATAATAGCGCTGGTAGTTTTGCCATATGCCTTACTGAACATGGAAGCAACTGCTAATGGTAAAGCAGCCACTGCAACTTTCGATCCGAAATTTTTCAGTACTTGCCGTCTGCCGCTTAGCTTTTCATAAACTTCCGGATCAGTCTTTCCTATTTCGCTGAGAATATTTCTTAAGTCCATCGTTGTTATATTGCTATTAAGGTAAGTTGGATGAATCGAATCTTGAGGTTAAAAATTGCTGGGCCGATGCAAGTACTACTGAAGGTGTCATGGACTGGTTTAATCCGTTGATATCAACAACAGTAGTATCTGCGAAATTATTGTGGCTTAAAGCATCTCTGAAATAGGCGGAATGCCTTCCTTCTACAGATACCAGTTTAAGGAATGATAAAGGGTATGATGTATTGGTAAATAATCCGGCAGCGCCATTAAACCCTGCAATAACAAGGTCTTCAAGCACAGAAGCATTGGTTAAAACACTGGTCCGGTCGGCAAAATTAACATTGGAAAAATTGGTTATAACCGGTGCCGATGCATTGGTAGTTCCAAGTAATGATTTGATATACTCTCTGTGCCCGATCTCCTGGTCACGCACATCAACCAGTGCCAGATGTTCATTGCTGCTGATACCCAGGTATAAGCCTGTTACTGCCTTTGTATAAAAATCAGCCTCCATTTGCTCCAGCACATAAAGAAAATTGAGCAAGGCAATATCGCCGCTTCCTAAATAAATATCAGTAGGCTTTGTAACCGGATGACAAGCTGAAAACAGTAATCCTGCCCCTGCCATTCCACCTGCCAATTGAAAAAAGCGACGCCTTGACGGATCAGGTATTTTTTCTAATTCTTCCATCCGATTTATTTCGGATGATTGGAGTATCTTCATATGCTCTGTTTAATAAAACTCAGTTCTTTGAGGCACAGGTAAATCTTAACCTAATTTCAGACAAGGGCCTAAAATTAAAAAAAGCAAACTTTAAAGCAACATATTCATGTTGCTTTTGCAAAAAAAAATTGCCGGAATTGTACCAATACTACTAAAACTCAGGTTATAAAGTTATTCAGAAAAATCAGGACGAAGAAATATAATTGAAATAAATATTTTATCTTCCCTCTAAAACCCAGTTACAGGCAGAAAATGCATATGTATTTTTATTCAGAAAACTAATGGGTACCAGATTTGCTCAGGTGTTAATTTTTGCCGGTAACAAATACAAAGGGAGTCTTAATCTCATCTTTGAGGGCATGCCTGATTTTAGCTGGCTGTGTAATTATCTTATATTTCTGAAGGTCAATAATTTCAAAATAGGAAGCATAATCCCAGCTGATCTCAGAATGCCTGAGATAGGATGCCAGAAATACGGCCGATGATACATCGGCGGCTATAATATTTTTCACATAGTGCAGCCAGACCTTATTTTGCCGTTCCATAAAGGGTAACTCAAATTAATACTTATTAAGTTAATATTATCAGCAACAGAAAATCAACTCCGGGAGTACCAGTGCTTTTTTCTCATTGCACCATTCAAATCCATTCCGCATCCGCAACTTTTCTTTCCCAGATTACAACTCTGCGCCATAAGGCTGAACATTATTACAATGACTATGCCAAAAGCTAGACTTCCTGTTTTCGTTCGTTTCATAAAATATACTTTTGTAAAAATAAGAATTATTGGCAACTAACAAACCTAAACATATTTTGGTAGCCCCGCTCGATTGGGGGCTGGGTCATACTACCCGATGTATACCCATAATTGGCTATCTGCTTAGCCTGGGGCACGTTGTAACGGTTGCCTGCAATCAATCTCAGCGTACTTTTATAGAAGAAACCTTTAGCGGTATAGATTTTATCCATCTGGAAGGCTACAACATAACCTATTCAAAATGGAACAAATGGGCCCAGGCCGGCCTGTTTTCCCAAATGCCGCGCATACTGAAAACCATAAAAAGCGAGCATAAATGGTTGCACAATCTGGCGCAAGATCAAAAAATAGACGGCATAATTTCAGATAACCGTTATGGTTTATATCATTCAATAATACCCTCAGTGATAATGACCCACCAGATAATGGTGCGATCTGGTTTGGGCCAACTTGCAGATCAGGCAATTCAGCATTTTCATTTTAAGCAACTCGAAAGATTTAATAATTCCTGGGTAGTTGATAATCCGTCAAAACCGGATCTTGGAGGTGCGCTCTCCCATTCTGAATCAATTCCCGCCAATGCTGAATATATTGGTTTATTATCCCGGTTCTCAGATTTGGCGGATACATTAAATACATCTGGTATAAAGAATAATGGCTCGGAAGTATTGATAATGTTGTCCGGTCCTGAACCTCAGCGAAGCGAAATATCCCGTATTCTTTGGCAGCAGGCCAGTATATATCCCGGTAAAATATCGTTTATAGAAGGAAGGGAAGATGTATTAACCCCGGTCGACATACCAGCCCATATCAGCTATTATAAAAGACTAACCTCAGACCAGATACTTCCTTTATTGGCTAAAGCTGATATTGTTATATGCAGGAGTGGTTATTCCTCCCTGATGGACCTTACTGCACTCAGGAAGAAAGCAATCCTTATCCCTACTCCGGGACAGACAGAGCAGATATACCTTTCAAAATATCTGGATAAAGGAGGTGTCTTTTATGCAACCAGCCAGCAGGGTTTTGATCTGGCAGCATCATTAAAGAATGTTGACTCATTTCCTTTTAATACACCAATTCCAGATTCGACTTTTATGCTGTTTAAGCAGGTTGTAAAAGGGTGGGTAGAGTCATTGTGATTTTCAGGGCAACCCAAGAATGGTTCCTTCCCGAATTATTCATTCTTTTTATCATTCTCCAGTTTCAGTATCCGCAGCATTGGCGCAGCAAACCAGGTAACGCCAACCACTGCAATTGTCATTATGCCTCCGAAAACAACTGCGGGTACGGTGCCCATCCAGCGTGCGGTAATACCGCTTTCCATAGCGCCAAGCTCGTTTGATGAACTGATGAACATGGTATTTACTGCCGCCACCCTGCCCCTCATGCTGTCGGGCGTATTGAGCTGAAGTACTGTGCCACGTATTACAACGCTTACCGCATCGAACATGCCCCCAAGCAGCAGCATGAAAAAAGCAATGATAAAACCCCACGAGATTCCAAAGCCGGCAATAGTAAACATACTGCCTGTGCCAAACCAGCCACAATACCCGAAAACAATAGTAGTAATCCCAAATCCTATGATGCATAGCATCAGTTTGATGCCTGGTTTCTTGTTCAATGGGATAAATGAAAGGATCAGTAAGCAGATTACCGAACCTATTCCCGGCGCTGCCCGCATCCAGCCAAACCCGATTTCTCCAACCTTAAGAATATCAACTGCATAGACAGGCAACAGTGCTACGGCACCTCCAAACAGCACAGCAAACATATCCAGAGACAGCACTGCAAGTATGATCTGGGAACTGAATACAAAACGCAGGCCTTCGCCCAGGCTGCGCAATATGGGTTCTTTGTCTTTTTTCAAGATGAGTTGCTTAGGGATGCGAAGCAATGCTAAAAAGGAAATAATTTCTACAATACCAACCGTGATCAGCGCATTATGAAAACCGGAAAGAATCATAAATCCCCCAAATAATGGACCCAGTACCGCCCCGGTCTGCCATGAAGCGCTGCTCCATGTGGTGGCATTTGAATACAATTCGCGGGGTATCAGTAATCCCTGCAATGCAAATGATGCCGGACTTATAAATGCCCTGAGAGCGCCGCCGATAAATATACCGGCATAAACCATCCAGATGATTTTATGGGTTGAAAGGTGCAGGTTAATGCCCGGCCAGGCGAGTAATACATAGAATATGGAAAGCATGATATAACCTATAATACACCAGGCCATCATTTTTTTCTTCTCCGTGATATCTACAAAATGCCCTGAAAATAAGGAGAACCCAATAGCCGGAATTACCTCACAAAGGCCCAGTACCCCCAAAACCAACGGATCTCCTGAATGGGTAACCGGATTATAAGTGAGCTTGTAGTAAACGAAATAACTGATAATAGCGCCCTGCATATTCAGCGCCAGTATAATGGACATCCTCACCAGCAGGAAATTCCGGAATACCGGGTAATGCAGGGCTTTGTTTTTGAGTAAAAAAGCTGTGGCAGGTCGCAAAAAGTGTATACTTTATTTGATACAAACCTATGAAAAAAGGCATTTAAATGTGTTTTTCGAAAAAGATAGAAATTGTACCGTCTGAATAAAACATAGTATCTGAACTTTCTGCAGCCGGCTCCTTGGGGAAAGCAATGGATAAATAAAATATTACTCCGGCATCACAGCAAATATTAAATTTGCTCTATAATGACGAATACAACCCAGATTATAGGTACAAGTATAGTACAGGCTTTTCAGGAACTGAGGGCCAATAAACTGCGTACCTTTCTCTCTTTACTGGGTATCACGATTGGTATTTTCTGTATCATAGCGGTGCGTACCGTGCTCGACAGCCTTAAAAACAATATTCAGACAGAGATGGCTTCCCTGGGCAGCGATGTGCTTTATATAGGCCGCTGGCCATGGATGGATGAAGGAGGCGATTATAAATGGTGGGAATACTGGCGCAGGCGCAGTATGACCCCGACCGAAGTGAAGGCAATAACCTCGCAGGTACCCGATGTGGCTGTTGCCACGCTCTGCCTTACCAGCCGTAACCTTACACTGAAACATAACGACCAGGAGGTGAGCAGTATAGCCGGGTATGCGGTGATGAATGATTTTGATAAGATCCAGAATATTGAAATTGCTGAAGGAAGGTACCTGAATGTATCTGAGCTGGATGGTGGCAGCAATACGGTAGTGCTGGGCGATGAGGTTAGCAAGGGCTTGTTTCCGGGAAATGTGAGTGCGCTGGGCAAAAGTATCACTTTCATGGGCCGTAAATTTGAGGTGGTGGGCATCATGAAAAAAGTGGGCCAGAATATGGCCGGATTCGACTTTGATAATGCAGTTATATACCCCTATTACATGGCCGCCAACCTGATAGATGTCAGATCGCTCGACCATGACCCTTTGCTTGCTGTTAAGGCGGCCAATGGTAAAAACCTGGATGAAGTAAAGTATGAAGTGGAAGGCGTGTTGCGCAGGGTAAGAAAAGTGAAACCCGGACAGGCAAATGATTTTGCTATTAACCATCTCAGTCAGGTATCCGACAAAATAGAAAGCATTTTTGGTGGTATAGACCTTGCAGCATGGCTCATCAGCGGATTTTCTTTGCTGGTTGGCGCCTTTGGTATTGCCAATATTATGTTTGTAACAGTAAAGGAACGCACAAAGATTATAGGATTGAAAAAAGCCATTGGCGCCCGGCGTTCATCCATATTGCTTGAGTTTCTGCTTGAAGCAATTGTGCTTTGCCTGGTAGGCGGCTGCGCCGGTATACTCGTGGTACTGCTGCTGAGCCTGATAATGACTTATGGAGTTGATTTTCATGTAACATTGTCATTTGCTAATTTTATTTTAGGTATTTCGGTTTCGGTTTTCGTTGGTGTCCTGTCAGGGTTTATCCCGGCAAGATCTGCCTCAAGGCTGGATCCGGTGGTGGCCATAAGAACAAACTGATTTTATTATGAAGAAGAAACGGGTGCTGATACTCGAGAAAGAACGGATTGCCTACAAGCTGCGACGCATGGCCTATGAAATATGGGAGCGCAACAGCGATGAGAAAGAGATAACGCTGATAGGAATAGATGGCGGCGGAACGATACTCGCTGATAATCTTTCAGCAATTGTAAAGGAAATAAGCCCGCTTCAGGTTACAACCATACCGCTAAAGATCAACAAAAAAAAGCAACCGGGCAATATAGCCGAGCTGAATACCGATCTTACCGGCCGAACAGTAGTTCTGGTAGATGATGTAGTGAATTCTGGCCGCACAATAATCTATTCACTCAGAAGCCTGCTGGCTTACGACCTTAAAAAGTTAATGGTCGCAGTACTGGTAGACAGGAAGCATAAATCCTTCCCGATAGCCTCAGATATTGTCGGCCATACAGTAGCAACCACTCTGCAGGACCATATAGTAATGGAAACAGACGGAGAAGAGATAGTAGCTGTGTATCTTGAGTAACAGTAAGCAAAGCCAGACCCAAAAACTAAATTCCAATTTACAAATTCCAAATTAAAGATGTCTTTTACACTGGTGATACATGGTGGGGCAGGTAATATTACCCCCGCAATAATGAATAAAGAACAGGAGATTCAGTATACCGAAGGCCTGAAAGAAGCGCTGGACAAAGGTTATGAAATCCTGCAAAATGGAGGCTCCTCGCTCGATGCAGTGGTGGCAGCTATTTGCACCATGGAAGATAACCCGATCTTCAATGCAGGCCGCGGTGCGGTATTCACCAAGAAGGGGCTTAATGAAATGGATGCTGCGCTTATGAATGGCAGCAACCTTGCTGCAGGTGCGGTGGCAGGCGTTCGAAATATTAAGAACCCGATAAAGCTGGCGCGTGAAGTGATGCTGCATTCGGGGCATGTATTTCTGAGTGGCAGCGGGGCGGGTGAGTTTGCATTGAGCCAGGGAATAGAAATGGCACCCGATAAATATTTTTTCAACCAGTCGCGGTATGACCAATGGCTGGAAATAAGAGATACCAATTTCACACAGCTCGACCATAAGGGTGATAACCTGAAAGGGGAAACAGTGCCCAATACAGGCCATAAATTCGGCACCGTAGGCGCTGTGGCATGCGATCAATTTGGCAACATAGCCGCAGGTACATCAACCGGAGGTATGACCAATAAGCGTTTTGGCCGCATTGGCGACAGCCCCGTAATAGGTGCCGGCACCTATGCCAATAACCTGACCTGCGCAATATCCTGCACCGGCCATGGAGAGCCCTTTCTGCGCGCCTGCGTAGCCCACGATATCTCCTGCCTCATAGAGTACAAAGGCCTTTCGCTGCAGGATGCCTGTGCTGTTGTAATAAAAGATAAACTTGTGAAAATGGGCGGCGAAGGTGGCCTGATAGCCGTAAATGCTCTGGGCGAGTATGATTTCTGTTTCAACTCTGCCGGTATGTATCGGGGGATGAGGAATAGTGAGGGTAAGGAGTTGGTGGCGTTTTATGGGTAACCAATAAAATCATTTTGGAATGAAAAATTCAATTTTAGATAACCATTTAAATAAACTAAACAGGCAGGAAGAACAACGAAAATTGTTAGCAATTCAACTTGCTTTTAAATCTGGCATTGTCGCAAAAGATTCTGAGAAAGTATTGTAGTAATTTGAGCAGTTGAATGATGAAAATACCGGGTTATAATTACATCTTCTGAATTGGAAAAAATGGTATATATTTTTTGTGCAATTAAGTTATCATTCAAGAAATCTCAATTTTTGATACCTTTATAAAAATCAACTTTTATGCCACAACGTGTAACCGCAATAGGCGGCATCTTCTTCAAATGTAGTGATCCTGCCAGTATCAAGGAATGGTACAAAACTCACCTGGGCCTGCCTGCCGACCCATATGGAGCTACCTTCGAATGGCGCCATGCCGATGACCCGGAGAAAAAGGGACAAACAATATGGAGTCCGTTCAAAAAAGAGACCGACTATTTTGCACCTTCTGCCAAAGATTTCATGTTCAACTACAGGGTTGAAAACCTGGAGTGGCTGCTGGGCGAACTGAAAAAAGAAGGCATAGAGCCAATAGGCGAAATGCAGGTATACGACTACGGAAAATTTGCCCATATTATGGATCCGGAAGGCAACAAAATAGAACTCTGGGAAGCTATTGATTAGGAAATGGCTAAATTTCTGAATGGCTCAATACTTTAATGATTGAAACTTTTTGGATCTGATATTTAAATTGGAAATTAATAGCAATTCAGCTATTGAGCCATTCAGTAATTTAGTCATTAAATCTGAAATAATAATTGAAAATTAATGACAATTCAGCCATTGAGCCATTCAGTTATTGAGCCATTAACCAATTAAAATGTACTTTTACGGCTTAATTCTTTTTGTGTGAAAGCAATTATACCTGTGGCCGGCGCGGGCACCAAGCTCCGCCCTTTGACTTATACTCAACCAAAAGCGTTAATACCCATTGCCGGCAAAACCATACTAGGTGTCATTGTCGACCAGTTGGTGGAAGCCGGGGTTACCGAATTCATTTTTGTAATCGGGTACCTGGGTGAAAAGATTCAGCGCTACATAGAAAAAACATACCCCCATCTGCCCCAGACTTTTGTTACCCAGAACGACCGCCGGGGTACCGGCCATGCCATCTGGCTGACCAAGGATGCTGTAGGCGATGATGAGATTATGATTGTATTGGGCGATACAGTGTGTGATTACAACGTAAAAGCGATTCTGAACAGTAAGGTATCCCAGATAGGCGTGCGCAAGGTAGATGATCCGCGTAGTTTCGGCGTAGCAGAAATCAACGACAAAGACATCGTGATCCGTATGGTCGAGAAACCACTCATTCCCAAGTCGAATATGGCAATGGTGGGTATTTACTTCATCAGGGAAACCGCTGCCATGTTTGCGGCCCTCGACAGGCACCTGCACAATACTGCCGATGAAAACGGAGAATACCATCTTACAAATGCCCTTCAGCATATGATAGAAGATGGCATTATTTTCCATGCCTTCAGAGTTACCAACTGGTTCGATTGCGGTAAAAAAGAAACTTTGCTCAGTACCAATGCCACCCTGCTCAGGCAGATGGAAGAGGATCATCCTGAAATGCAAAGGCCACAGGTGTTTGATAACACTGTAATTATTCATCCTGTAAACATTGCCGAAGGCTGTAGTATCAGGAACTGTATCATTGGCCCGAATGTAACCATAGGGGAATATACCAAGATCGAATCATCCATAATTAAAGATTCCATTATTGGCTCCTATGCCGAGCTGCAGCAGGTGGTGCTCAACTCATCTATTATTGGCAACGACGCTTTTGTGCGCGGCCTCAGCCAGAGCCTGAACATAGGAGATAATACAGAGATTGACCTGGGATAAGCACCATTCTGAAATTGAATTCTCGTGATCAGTGTAGCAGGCAAAACAGTTATAGCTAAGTGAGGCTACCTTGGGTTCCTTTTCAATCCTTTATGTTTCTTTTTTGCAGGTTTCTTCACAAATTCACCAGGAACAGGTGTAGGCCCGAATTGCTCAGGCACAGCCTGCCGGGTCACGGAATGGCCCAGTAATTTTTCTATGCGGTCAAATTTATGCTGCTCCTTGGGGCTTACAAATGTATAGGCTGTTCCTTTGGTTGCGGCTCTGGCGGTACGGCCTATCCGGTGAATATAATCCTCGCCGTCGTGCGGCACATCATAATTGATCACCAGGTCTATATCCTCAATATCTATGCCCCGGCTCAATATATCGGTAGCAACCAGTATTTTCAGTTTTTTGCTTTTGAAGTCAAGCAGCACTTGCTCTCTTTTTTCCTGGTCCAGATCGCTCTGTATCTGGTCGGCTGAAAATCTGGAGCGTTTCAATTCCTCTGCCAGTTGTTTTACTGCAATTTTACTGGAGCAGAATATCAGCACACTGCCAAATTCCTTTTGCTGCAGCACATACTTCACAAGCGGTATCTTCTGTGCATCATACACTATAAACACTTCCTGTACTATCTGTTCAGGTGGCTTGGATATTGCTATGTTGATCTCCTCAGGATTGTGCAGCATGGTTTTGGCCAGTTTCCTGATACCGGGCGGCATAGTTGCCGAGAACAGCAGGTTCTGCCGCTTTGCAGGCATAAACGACAGTATCTTGATGATGTCATCATAAAATCCCATATCCAGCATCCGGTCAGCCTCATCAAGTATAAGGTAGCTCAGGCCTTCCATCTTCACATAACCCATATTCAGGTGGGATATCATACGGCCAGGCGTGCAGATCACTATGTCTACACCCGATGTAAGCGCCTTTTTTTCATTGGCAAACAATGCCCCGCCCGTACCGCCATATACTGCAATAAAACTTACATCAGTATAATAAGATATACCCTCCAGTGTCTGCGTTATCTGCACCGCAAGCTCGCGTGTAGGTACAATTATCATCGCATTAATGAGATGGGAATCATGCTTGTGGGTTATCAGTTTATTGAGCACAGGAAGCAGGAAGGCCGCCGTTTTACCGGTTCCTGTTTGTGCAGCAGCAATAATGTCTTTGCCTGCAAGTATGGCCGGAATCACCTTTTCCTGTACCGGTGTGGCTGTTACATAACCCATGGCATCTATACCATCCATCAGGTCGTCATCGAAACCAAATTCGTCGAAATACAAATCAGTAATATTTTAAAAAGTAGTTATTGAGTAAAGATAAGCTAAAGTAGCAATAGGGCAGATGGTTAATAATTTAAAAGGGTACAGAAGTTAAATGATTGAATAGTTGAACCTGAATATGCTGTTGTAATGTGGGGCATTTAATGTGCAATTTTATGGTTATTTTTAATGGCCAGATAACCCACCAGGGTTTATTTATTTTTCGGAATATCTGCATTACATTTAGGAATTGCACACTTCTTGATAAAAATAATTTGCCCACACATTTATCCGTCCCTGAGAGACAGATAGAAAATCAGTTAGTTAGACTTGGATTTTAGCACCTTCCAAGTGAAAGTGCCATTTTGTGCAATTATTTTACCACAAGTGGCACAAAGGTTAAACACAAGGATCACCAGGAATTGCACACTGCTCAAAAAAAATAAAATTGCACACTTTTTTATTGACTTACAAGTACTTAGAAAATGAAAATTGCACATTTGCCGGGAAAGTGTGCAGTTTTCTGTGCAATTATTTTACTACAAGGGGCACCAAGGCTGAAAAAAAAGGATCACCAGGAATTGAACACTGCACAGCAAAAATAATTTTGCACACTTTTTTAT
>Ga0214164_1000675_pt1 | contig 21710 bp, 33 predicted proteins | sample TroBogepilimnion_13_FD_153003 | JGI IMG/M metagenome (GOLD analysis project Ga0214164, IMG submission 153003) | Freshwater microbial communities from Trout Bog Lake, WI - Practice 03JUN2009 epilimnion v4 | ecosystem: Environmental > Aquatic > Freshwater > Lake > Epilimnion/Euphotic zone ...
CTCAATACGGCTATGCGTAAGTTTAAACAGCGAGTCGATGATGCTGGACTTTTAGAGACAGTCAAAGACAATATGTTTTTTGAAAAACCCACTACTGAACGTAAGCGTAAAAAAGGAGCCGCAAGGGCTCGTTGGTTGAAGAAATTGCGCGATCAAAGTTTACCTAAAAAACTGTTTTAACTTGCTCTAGATCTATACCTCCTGTATAATCATACTATAAATACTTTTGCGAACAATGGTTAGGTTTGAACTAACATGACGCTCTGCAAATATTAATAATAAGGAGAAGTATTATGCCGCAGTTAATTACAGTTACCCTCACCCCTCAAGAATTTGAAAATCAATTTGGGTTCCCTGAACCTAGTGGATTATACAACAATCCTAAATTCCGATTAGTAATGAATAAGTTTGGTAGATGCTATTGGCTACTGGCCATTGACAATCTACAAGGCCCAAGATTTAGTGGAGTCAATGTATACTATCAAGGAAACAATAGTAGATTGATTAGAACTATATATCCAAATGCAAGACGAATTATTGATGTTGGATCAAATGTAGGAAATAATACCATAGCGTATGCCGAATGGGCACAAAACGTAGAATCATTTGAACCTACACCTACAACACTAACCATGTTGGAAGCTAATATTGCTATTGCTCAACAGTCTACTTTAAAAGGTATATACTGGGAAGGTGATGTTCATGGGGGTAAACTTCATAGAGATTCCTCTGTAGATGTTGGTTGGTTTACTTGGAAAGGAATTCCTCAACCTATGAATATTGTAGGCAATATCAATGTGCATAAAGTTGCGTTAACTAACCGAAATATAGGAACTATTGGAATACAAGATCATCCAGAACATGGTGGTCATAATTTTGCTGTCTATAACGACACACAGGTAAAAAAATCACAGTACGTAGTCGATGTTCCTGCCAGAACTATTGACAGTTACAATTTTGAAGATGTGGATGCTATCAAAATTGATGTCGAAGGCAGTGAGTTATTTGTTATTGAAGGTGCTCTAAATACTATTGACAAATATCGTCCAAGTGTACAGGTTGAGATTGTTCCAAAACAATGCGGACAATACGGGTACAAACCGCAAGACTTATATGATTTCTTCGCCCAAAGAGATTATGTATGTGTATGTGCTGTTAGGAAACCATTAAACAATGCACAGTTTGGTTTGTTCTTTGGAAAAGACTTGGGTATGACGCATAAACAAATTCCAAAATATATGGATAGACTATTTGTTCCACGTGAAGTACATTTGGCAACAGACTACGGAGCCATGGAACAAGCTGATAATGAGTTTGAAAGATTATTTGATTTTGGTTAAAATAAATCTAAAAGGTACTTGACTAGTACCTTTTTTTATTGTATAATATAATTTTAACACACAGAAAGTTGTAAAATGATAGAACGCAAATATCCTCAAGAACTTGTAGATCGATTTGGCAACGATTTACGTGACATTTTTGGCACACCTGAAGAACAAAAGAAAAAGAAAAGTCTTAAGAGCATTGCAGGTAACACTGCTGTAATTGGAGATCTTATTGCTCGACTCCCTAATGGTGGCAAGCTAGATGTTTACGAAGAGTTTGGTCGAGTAAGTCGTCCTAGATTCTTAGATGTTGCTATTAAAGTGTTAGAGATGTTTGAGCAAAGCGGTATTTTCAAAGAATATAAATTACCAGCATTAGGCGAAACATTGGGCCGTGTAGGAGGCACAGAAGCCGAATGGATACAACAATACCTACGCTATCCTGTGCAACGTGACGTTAAAGTTTGGCACATACTCAAAGACATTTTAGTTGAATGGGATGACAATCTAAACGATCCTGCTTATGTACGAGTGTTATCAGATAACACAATGAACGTAAACGACAAGCAACATGGTAACTTTGGACGCTTGATTATGGGCGCAGAAAAGGTCATTGTTGAAGGTATCCGTTCAGACGATGACTGCATGGACTCAAACATGTATGCCGCACGTAATATTCAAAATCTAGCATCTAGCTGGGAAAATAATGCCAATGTACGAGTTAATCGTGCAGAAGATTTTCAAAGTGCAGGGCATCCGGTCAAAGAAGATGACCAAACATACTTGGACTTTTATAACCTGCTTACAGAAGCAGATTGTATTTGGGTTGAAAAAGGCACTAGCAAGGTACAAGCACGTCAGTGTGACAACGGTGAAAAACTGTTTAAAGACTATAACCAATATGGCACAGAAGTGTTTAAGACAGCGGTTAATCTAAATGTTAATATTTGGCCTGCTCATGGTGAATTAAGTAGAGAATTTGTTTGGGGTTGCTCAGAGTTTCTAAAGCAGATGCATGATGCTAAATTCAATAAAAGCCAATTGTTAGATATTGTTAGCACTATCAAAGAAGCAATGAAGGACACTTATCCTGACAACAAGAAAACCAGCAATCGAGGTACTGGACCTGGAACACTTTGGGGTTCTGTAGGTGCCTTTACCAACACACTGGAGAAAAAGGGTGAGAACCGTGACTGGCGTGTGAGTATTGCGGCCAACTATAGAATTGCCGCAGGCCTACGTGATCTAATTGCCAACTATAATGCCTATCACAAGACCAAGAGTAATATTACTAAACTCAAGCTAGAACTACCCTTAATTAAGGATAAAGACGGTGTAGAGTTTGAAATTGAAGTTCCATACTTTCCAGAAGGATTCAACAAAAAGGGCAAGGGTGAATATCACCGTAATAGTATAAGTGCTAAATCTCTTAAGTTTGATCACACAGAGTTAGATTTTGATGAGGAAGAAGAGTTTGAGGACGCATAATGCCTACAAGAGCACAACACGAAGCTTTGTGTGCAGATCTACTGGCTGTTTTTAATCAGCATGGATTTGATCCTATAGAGTGGAAAGTCAAGGGACAGAAACAAACAGAACTAGAGATAGCATCTAAAGAACTGTATGTAAGATCCTTTGATCCTATTACACATGGCACATTAGAATGGTACAGAGAGTTTGTCACTACCCGTGATCTTAAGCTCTTATGGGCACGAATGCACTCGGCTACATATAAGTTAGATGCTTTAGAGCTTTATGCACGATGCCCTGAAAGATGTCCTGCTATGGGCGTGCTCTTAGACTATGGTATGGGTCGTAATCGTACTACAGACAATACATATTTTAACCCTGGACAGGATCATATTATAGCTGTAAATAATGGTGGTACACGGTTTGGGGATGCTACAAACATTCAAATTATTACTCAATTCATTAACACAGTTAAAAATCAAGGTACCATGATTGATGCTATGAAATGGATGTTTTTTGAATTAAAAAAATAAATTGACAGACTTTGAGAAAGAATATAAAATATAATTTTAACAGAAAGAATATTATGGTAAAACCAGAAGACTTCCCAGTTGTTACAATCTTAGGTAAAGATTTGTATGAAGCAATTGACATTAAACATCGCTTAAAAGGCTATGATAGAATTGCATATGAAATTTTTACTTTACATGAAACTTTGAAATACGGAGAATCTGCTGATGAAGCAGACGGTGAACGTATATATAGACAAATTTGGCAAGTGCCAGGTTGGCCTACTTTGCCTAGTAGTACTTCAGCAGGTAGAGATTTTTTAGACATATCCCGGCAACGTCCACGTCTAATTAAAGACGACATTGCAGTAAGAGTATGGGATATGAGAAATGCACCTTGTCAAAATATATACGATCCACACAAGGAAACTAGAGATGTAGAACAAGAGTTAATTCTAAGACATATCAATCAATATAATCGAGCACCAGTTGGTAACAAAATTGAACAAAAAAGATTAGACAAAGGTGCATTGAATCCAGTACGCTTTAAGCCAACTGTGATTGGCGATATTGCAGATAAATTATTTTACTAGAAAGAATCCAATGCCAAAACATTTAATGGTAGACATGGAGACCATGGCCGTCTCTCCAAATGCAGTAGTACTTAGTTTAGGTGCTGTTCATTTTAATCCTTGGGGGAACGGGTATGGAGATAAAATTTATTTCCGTATCAATATCGACGATCAGGATGCTCTAGGTCGTGAAGTAGATCCAAATACTATCGATTGGTGGTCAAAACAAGATCCAGAGATTATGGAAGAAGCTTTTAGTCCCAATGATCGTATTCCATTAACCGAAGCTATTGATACATTTCATAAGTTTGCCTGGGGATGTGATGCTTACTGGTCACATGGAGCCACATTTGATTTAGTAATCATTGAAAATCTCTATCGCCAGCTTGGACGACCAGTTCCTTGGAATTATTGGCAGTTGCGTGACACTCGTACATTGTTTGATTTGGGATTTGATCCAGATATGCCCAAAGGTGGGAAGCATGATGCCCTACAGGATGCTATCCGACAGGCAGTTGGTGTTCAAAACATTTACAGTAAAATGAAAATTAGGCAGAAGTAAAATGAAGATTTGGAAATTTATCAAATGGCACTATCGCAGATTAGAAATTTGGCAAAAGATATGGCTTGTTGGTACGATGGCATTAGGTTGGGGGTTTGCGGCCCCTGATCATTCTACAGAACAGTTGATCGGATATACAGTTACCGTAATATGTATCGGCGGTCTTTTAGGCAAATGGATGGTATGGGATGCTATACGAGATAGCTACGCCAAATTCAAAGAAGAAGAGCAAGGCCTTCTCGAAATGATTAAACACAGTGACGAACGGAAATAATCACTTAAACCAACCTAGTTTTTCACCAGCTTCTTTACGGCGATCTGATTCTTCTTTACTACCAGGATAGCGACTGGCCCAAATTAGGATCAGAGCAAAGAATATGCTCATTCCAATAATGGCCTTGACATTGTGTGTAGTAAACCACATGATGACAAGGCTGCCGTCCATGCTTAGGAACATGGCTAGTTTGGCATATTTTGGAAACACGCGACCTTCACCCCAGTTACGGATAACTGGACCAAATAACTTATGATTGAGCATATAGTTATGGAATTTTTCCGAACTCTTGCTGAAACACCATGTAGCCAACAGTGCCGGAGTTGACCAAGGTAATCCAGGGACAAATGTGCCCAAATAAGCAATGCCCAAAAATATAATACCTGCTGTAAACCAAAGTGCTTTTTTAATTTTATTCATAGTAATGTTATTTAATGGTAAAAAATTCCCCTTGACAAATTTACCAACAGACTGTATAATATAAGTATATGAAGTCACATAAATTAGATCGCAGGTTCGCCGGTTACAATGCTTTTAAGTATTGCAGTGAATTTGCCAGAGTCGAAATCCAAAAGTTTCAAGACATTAGAATTTGGTGCTGGGAGACTTGGGGTCCAAGTTGTGAATTAGAAAAATACACAAAATTAGATATTCCAAATCCTGCTTGGTGTTGGGCTTCTACACAGTGGTATACAAGAATATACTTTGCCACAGATGCAGAGTATTCGTGGTTTTTATTAAAATGGGGCACAGAATGAGAATTAATTTAGTCAGCGATTTACACTTAGAAATGGCACCACAGACATTGCCTGGTGGTGAAGTGTTGATTCTTGCTGGCGATATTGCAGAGTATAGAACATTGAAGAATGATCCTACATTCTTAAATGAACTTGCCAAATATGACCGTGTGTTTTATGTAGCAGGCAATCACGAACATTATCATCATAGGTTACATAAGACTCATAATGACATCCGGGCATTGCTTCCTAGTAATACAACCTTATTGGAAAATGAAGTAGTTGAGTACAATGGAGTGTTATTTTTAGGTGCTACTCTTTGGACTGACCTTAACCGAGGCGATCCAGTGACTATGTTTACGATTAAAAATTTCATGAATGACTTTCGAGTAATTCAAAACTTCTACCCTGAAAAGAATCTGTATCATAAACTCACTCCAGAGGCTGTATTAGATTTGCATCGTCAAAGTCTTGAATATTTTAAGACTGTATTGCAGGCTAATAAAGACAAGCCAGTTGTAGTCATAACTCACCACGCACCTAGTTTTATGAGTGTGAACGAAAAATACAAGAATGAAACTACTACAAACGGTGGCTATGCCAGTGAGTTAAGCGAGCTCATATTAGATAATCCAACTATCAAAGCATGGGTACATGGACATATGCACGATCCTGTGGATTACATGATAGGAGATACTCGTATACTTTCTAACCCTAGAGGATATCTTCCTTGGGAAGAAGATAATGGATTTGATCCTAACTTTACATTTGAGGTATAAAAATGAATAATTTTAATTTCGGAATAGGTAATAAAGGCGAATTGTTGATTAAAAAAGATGAAGTTATCATGGATATAGTTATTCAGGGTAATTACAACGATGTTACTGATACAATTATTGAGTCATATTTAAAACTGCCTTTTGTTAATAACATTATATTATCATGCTGGGGGGACAATGTCGTTTCAAAAAATATATTTGAAAATCCTAGAGTTAAAACTGTCTTTAACAAATATCCATTTCAACCTGGTACAGATAATCGTAACCTACAAATTGTATCTTCATTAGGCGGTATTAAAAAAGTTACTACTAAACATTCGGCAAAAATGAGGGCTGATCAATTGTACTCATATGATAGTATGATGAAGATGCATGAGTTTTATAGTAATAACAAACGAGAAAATTTATTATTTGTACCAGGTATGTTTCCATCTTTTTTGTTTCACCCTAGAGACCATCTCTTTTGGGGAGAAACCGCAGACCTTATTAAATTGTTTGATATTCCCTTAGAATATAACGGTATTACAGATAGAGTTAAAATTGATAAATGGAGCCTTGCTAAATTTTATCCATACTTTACTAGAGTTGAAACATACCTAGGTGCACACTATTGTTCAGAATTTGATGAAAGAATTAAGTTTATGTTAGTACAACCTGAAAAATATTTGTATGATTATGCACCACTTTGGAATGATGCATATAATATCAGTCAAGAAATAACACCAAAATTGTTTAAATCTTTTCCTCGAACCGGAATTGATTTTAAATGGCCTAAGAAAGGATGGGATACTTACCCATATGAGATTCAACATAGAGATTATAATGAATGTTGGCATGAAGAAGGATACTAAAATGAACAATTATAGATTAGAATTTGATATGAAATTAATGACATATGTGCTGACCTATAAGGGTAAAGAATATCCATTAAACGTAGGAAACAAAAAGCAGGCATTTGAAAGAGCTGAAATTGTTATGGCAACAGTTGATGAGAAAACAAATGACAACCACAGTTAGAATAAATTGGGTGCGTGAAACTGCCAACGAACCATATTGGAATGAAGTATGTGCTCGTGCTATTGAAATGTTTGGTTTGCCTGGAGATAGATTTAACACACATGTCAATGTAAATTACATGGAGTTTATCTTTAACAGTGAAAAGGATGCAATATTGTTTAGTTTAGAGCACAATGGACGGATAGTACAAGATGAGCAAGCCTGTTAAGTTATTTTCGAAAAACTGGGATAAACTCAGAAAAAAGCTGGATCAAGATCATCCGAAAAGTGTTACAATGGTTCGATGGAAGATGAAAGAAGTTTTAGGATTCACTGTACGCGAGCATTTGGGTTATAGACCTAGAACAGCCCAAGAGTTAGATGATTATGATCATAGCGATAACATTTGGTATGAAACAGAAAAGGATCGCAAGTTCTATAGAGAGAATATTAACGAGTATGTTATTTGCCTTGACTTTTATGACGAACCCAAACGCACAATGTTTTTGTTGAAATATTCGGAGTACCTGCAAAGTGACAGAAATTGATTATGTATATCATGGTGTAGAACTAAACCGTATTTCAACTTCAATGTTAGTTGAGATGGTAGAATATTATGGTCCTGCTGGTGGTAGATGGTTTTCTATTGGTAAAAAACTATATTTCCGTGAGTCCAAAGATCATACTTACTTTTTGTTAAGGTGGGGATCATGATGAATAATCTATCAGGGTGGCATGTGGCCAGTGTAATGGCCCCTATAGTTGACTCTGACCCTGTCAACGGACATCGTTACCAAGGATGGCGACCTTGTATAGATTGGTGCAGAAAAAATCTAGGTGATCGTGCCATAGATGGTTGGCGTTTTATGGGAGAAGGTGTGTTTGAGTTCAAAGAAGAACAAGATTATATAATGTTTTTACTACGGTGGGCCTCATAATATGTACATAACGGAATCAACCAATAGCATTCAATTACCTTATGAACCGGGCTTGCTAGAGTGGCTACAGGAGCATTATCCCTACTCTAAATACAGATTGGTAAACCTGTAAATAAAGTATATGAACAAAATAATTTTATCACTACTATTACTAATCTCGCCTATCTACGCATCTGCAGATGCTTATGCTCTCTACGACTATTCACAGGCTGGATATATTGTTGACAATAATAGGATGGAACAACGCCCTATTGCCAGCATTACAAAATTGTTTACCGCTATCACAGTACTAAACAGTGGTGCTAGCCTTGATGAGAAAATCAAAGTCGACGGTCGCAGCCACGGACATGTACCCCGTGGTGTATATATGTCACGATTTGATTTACTAAGGATAATGATCATCAGTTCAGATAATCGTGCCGCTGAAACATTGGCTAACCATCATCCTGGTGGATTTGATAGGTTTGTGGCCGATGCCAATTCATATCTTGCCAATCACGCATTGTTTGATACTCACCTTGTAGACAGCACAGGATTATTACAAGGTGATGTCAGTACAGCACGAGACTTATTAGAATTCTTACATCAAATCAAAGACAACCCTGTAATCCGTAGTATTGCCAATGAGCGTAATGCTATTTTGCAAGTGCCAAACGGCAAGAAAACATTGACCATCAATGTACGCAATACTAATCCAGAAATATTTGTCTATGACAATATTCTAATTAGTAAAACTGGGTTTACTAACCCTGCAGGACGATGTGTGCTAATGCTGGTAGAAAAGAAATCTGAATTGTTTGGAGTTGTTGTACTAGGACAACGAAATGTTCGAGACCGTAGCCGACTAGTAAACACATTGCTACGAGTAGAGGTAGAACCAACTTATCCGAAACCACATATTAACAGTACCGTAGATTATATAACCGGCCCATTATGAAACTTAGAGAGGGTGAGAATTTTGAATCATGGAGCCACCGTGTTGATATGTATGAACGCGGTATTGCCCTGCAGAGAATTGCCGAGGGTGAAGATGAAGTCAAAGTCATGGAAGATATGAGTCGTAGAATTACACAAAAACTTCTACATCCTGTATTCAAACTATTACAAGCACCGGTAGAATTTGATATCAAAGAGCATAGAGAACGTTATCAACAAGCATTAAATGGCAAAACTTCTACAGCAGATCATGTTGACAATGATTTTGAATCCAAATATAATAAATAAATGCGTAGTTGACCTAATGGCTTCTACGTATACTGGGTATAGTGCCCAACAATGATTCTTACTTAATAAAGGAGAAACCTATGAATCAATTAGTTCGTTTTGACACCAACTCTCTTAACAGAGCCCTTCTTGGATTTGACACATTGTTTAACGATTTTGAAAATCGTTTTGCAAATCAAATCAACAACACTTATCCCCCTTACAATATCCTAAAACATGATGAAGACTCTTACGAGATCGAAGTCGCTGTTACAGGATTTGAAAAGAGCGAGATCACTGTTGAGATTGATCAAAATCAATTGATCGTCAGGGGTCAACGTAAAGAAGTTGAACTTGAAGAACCCACTTACTTACATCGTAGCCTAGCAACTCGTGATTTTACACGCAGTTGGACACTGGCCGAACACATGGAAGTAGGTGAAGGACGAGTCAAAAATGGTGTACTAACCATTGAACTAAAACGTGTGGTTCCAGAAGCATTGAAACCACGTGTTCTAAAACTCAAAGGCGAGTAAAAACTTTAGGGGGCTTCGGCCCCCGCATTAAATATACATATTATGACTATCCAAACTGATGTAATTGAAAAGAAAAAAACTACAAACTCTATACCCAAAGAGCCTAGTAAGTATAAAGTTATCGTGTTCAATGACGATCATACCAGCGTGGAATTTGTTATTGCTATGCTGATCACTGTGTTTAACTATTCACAAGATAACGCATTAAAATTAACATTAGAAATTCATAATGCAGGTAGTGCTGTAGTAGGTGTTTATAGTCATGAAATTGCTGAGCAGAAAGTTATAGAAGCATCAGATATGGCTCGCAGTCATGGATACCCATTAATACTCAAAGCGGAGGCTGAATGAGCCTTAAAGAACTCACAGCAGAAAAACACAAGTTAGCAGAATCAACACCTTTCATGAAGGCTGTGTTTGATCGTAGATTACCAAAAGAAATATGGATAGATTGGACTTATCAAAAAGCCCTGTTCTATAATGTTATCGAAGCACAGTGTAAAGTTGCTGGCTATCTTGACGATTTACCTGGAATCGAACGTACACATCTATTGATGAAAGATTATCGTGAAATGACCGGAGGCGAAGTTCATAATTCGTTTAAATCTCCTACTATAGGTTATTATAGATATATTCTAGGATTAGACAGCAAAGATGTTTTAGCACACCTGTATACATGGCATATGGGAGATATGTTTGGCGGACAAGCAATTAAAAAGATTGTTGATGCACCGCACTCTAGTCTAGAATTTGAAGATCCTAAATTATTAATGACTAATTTACGCAGTAAACTCGCAGATGATCTAGGACCAGAAGCCAATCGGGCTTTCGATTGGGCAATTAAAATCATGGGTAGTTACGATGTCTGATGTTTGGAATAAAATTGAAGAATTGGCCGGAGAAATTGAGGGATTGGTTAAACTATCTGGCACTATGCTTGATACTCCTGATATTGTATACGATTGGCATTCGGTGGTTTATACAGGCCCTAGATTTCGTCGTGCACATATTCACACAATAGATCGTAGAGAATCACATAAACTCTACATCTTACACGCCACAATATTCCCACACTATAATGATCCTAGCCCTATCTGGGGTTTTGATGCTGTCTGTGGCCCTAATAAAATAACTGGTGCCTTCCACGATTTCAGTAATGCAGGAGACTCAGAACATCCTATGATGGATTGGTTTGCAGACGAAGTAGTGAAATATGGATGGAGCAAGCCTAGAGAGCTACCAGAATGGGCTCGAAATATATTCAGTAAAAATATGGTTGCCGCAGGTAATATACAGACAGGTGATGAGTTAGATGACCTATGTGCCCTAACTCTAAAGACTTTGAAGTATTATCTATCCAATGTTGGAAATACACAGGAAAGTGGTGCTGACTATCACATGGCACAGAATCGTTATTGCCATTATCAAAAGCAAAATCCACATGTAGTCCGTAGTATGACTAGTATGGGTGTAGAAGAACCCGTAATTCGTAGATTTATCAACGAAATCCAATATCCAGAATCTCACTAAATACTCTTACTATGAGAGCAAAAGAGTTTTTATTTGAGGCCAAATTAAAATCAAGCGATTTTTACAAAAAAGATCGATTGATTGCATTTATCAAAAGATTGCAGTCTCCCAGAGGCGGTAATTTTATCGATGATGATACCCATGAAAAAGTTACCATCAAGGCAACAAGATCTGAAATCAAAGCTCTAAAAGATATTCTACCCTATTATGATGAATCAGGTAACCTTAGAAAAGATCAAATAACTAAGCTGTTTCCGAATAGTATTGGCGGAGTAAAATTATCTAGGCTGTTTAAAGATGAAGAACTTGGAGGCAAAGGCGGATCCAAAGGAGAAGATTCTGAACAGGTAGATGTCAAAAAATTTAATATTGGTCCAGCTGTAGAAGCATGGAAAGCTATAGGAATATTTGCAAAATTAATACATAGAGAAAATTCTCCAGTTACGATAAACGAATTAATGTCAATTAAATCAGAACTAGAATCTACCATGCAGTTAGAAAGAAAATCATCAGTGGATACTGCTGTGACTAGAAAATTGCTGAATGTTCCTGATTTTAATGGTAGAGTACAAGATTCAATAAGCATAAAAATTGATATAGGCTTAGGTCCATTCCAACGTGCAATGCGTGCAGGCCCAGACGATCCTGCATTATGGGGAAGAATACAGGGAATCGTTAAGTTTATTAACGAAAATAAAGCACTGCAACGATATTCTACTATTTTTGCAAAAAATGGTAGACAAGATCCTATTAAAGTTGCAGTGGTCGGCGGTGCCGGTAAAAAAACAGATGTTAGAACATCGTATCTAGATCCAGAAACTGACTATAAATCCGGCAAACAAATAGTTGGTATGAGTTTTAGCCTCAAAGCGGGCAATGCTGGAGTAAGTCAGAGTCCAGGAACCACTGAAGAAGGAATTAGAATCATGTTTCGTAGTTTGGGATTATCTGACCAATTGGCAGATCAAGCCATGATTGATTCTAAATATAAACCCAAAACCAAGAATGAAACAGAAACAGCGTATAATTCAAGACTAAGATCATTAGTGAAAATTATGAAAACAGCGGCTGTAAATTTAGATAATGAATTAAAACAACTAGACGACAATGGTGAAAAAGTATTTTTAAAGAATTTTATCAATGAATTAAAAAATGCTGTAACATCTGGGGAAGGATTGATCTTTGTGGAATTTGATCCTAAAGGCACATATGAAATCCTTAATCCTCATTCATTACAAGACCTTGTAGAATATGTTGATTTAGAATCAAAAATTGTATTAAAAACTACTCCCTACATCTTTATATACGATAAGAACAGTAAAAAGAATCTAGCACATATACGTTTAGAAGTGCAGAACAGTGGAAGATTAATACTGAAATATGAGTTAGACGATTTAATTAATTTAGCTCGAGAAGCTAATCAAAAGGCTAGACAAAAAAATCTGTCAGTGGTAGACACTAGGACCAAAGCAAAAACAAATCCTGCGGCTAAGTTTACTCCCCCGAGTATAACTAATAAAAACCGTACATTGGCCAAAGGCAAGATACCAATGGGGGCACCAGTAGACGGGGAAGTTAGTTGAGTTGGTTTAGACGCCGACCAACTATAAAAGAACCCAAATTACCACCTCCTCCAAAATCAAGTCCTAGTGCTGAACGTAGGCTTAGAGAAATCAAAGAAGCAGTTAGACCCCCTAAACAATCAGATAAAAAATCATGAATGAACGATTGCTATATGAAATGTATCAACAGTGGCAACAAGGCAAAGAAGATATAGCCGACGAGTGGGTTGAGTTTGTTGAATTAGTATCTAAAGAATTGGGCACTACAGAAGACACTGTTATTCGTTCTCTACAAAAATATGCTTGGTTTACTTGGAATTATAGCGAATAGTATAAATTTGAGTAAATATTTTGTTGACTTGTAAGTAGAAATACTATACAATCATTATATCAAAATCAATTAAGGAGATTTCATGACAACAATCGTAACAATTGGACAAACACCAATTAATACAACATATACAGCAGTAACTGGTTCCACTGGTGGTGCTGGTACAGGTGCAAAATTTGATGTAACTAAAACTAACGGTGTTTACACCACAGTTATCGAATCTGCAAATCTTGGCACAGGCTATGCATTGGGCGATACTATTACAGTTCCAGGTACAAGCCTAGGTGGAGCCGCCCCTGCCAACAACGATGTTATTATCGTTACAGGTATTGGTACAGGTGGTAAAATTTCTACATTCGCTACAGCAGGTGTAGGTGCAATTGGCAATGGAACTATTAACACAGTAATCAGTGTTACTCCAGATACAGCCGCCGCAGTTAATACATATAGTGTAGGCGACAAGTCTGCAAATTTTACAGTAGTCAATGACTATACAAATAATATTCTCAAAGTTACCAGTGTATTAGATACAGTGGTAAGTTATAGTTTAAACAATTATCAACGCATTACCTATACAGACAAATCAACAGCATTTGATATTACTGGTCATGCTGGTGATGTTTATGCTTTATTGAAAGCAGGGTTTGGCGGAACAGTTAATACCACATACGAAGGTCTAGGTATCAAACTAGAAGATGCTGGAACAACCAGTGCACAGATTGCTCAGGCAATTGTTACTGCTCCAGTGTTTGTAACAGCCAATCCAGACTACGCTACATTTGTTAATAATGTTTATACTTATGTTATGGGTACAGCACCTACGCCTGTACAGGCGTTACCTTATGTTGCCGCATTGGCAACTGGTTCTACAACAGAAGCGGCATTGTTGAACGCGGCAGCACATCTAACAACATTCCAACAAACAATTGGTTTGGTCGGTGTTGCTCCGGCAACAACTGGTGTATTGTCTACAAGTGGAATTGACTTTATTCCAGCTTAATAAAAACTTTACACAAATATCAAGGCCCTTCGGGGCCTTTTTTAATGATAGTGTAATATTATTATAGTACAATATAATAAATATATCGTACTATAAAGAATACCATGAGCGTAATAATCATCACCAAACAGGCTGTTACTGACTACGAGACCAGCAGGCTTGTTGACAGTTTTACACAAAAAGATATTTCTGTTAGAGTCTGCCATCCCGACGATTTTGATATTATTGTTGATCGTGATATTAAAAAAGGTATCAAATATAAGGGTGAAGAGATCAAACTTCCTAAACTTGTATTGGTTAGACTAGGTGCAGGTATACTTCCATTCCAGCTAGCAGTATTAAGACATTTTGAACAAGCGGGGGTGTTGGTTATCAATGGCAGTGAAAGCATATCTACTGTCAAGGACAAAATGCGTACAAGTCAGATACTCAGCAGGTCTGGTATTGCTATACCCAACACTATGATGGTACGCTTTCCATTCAATGAAAAATTAATCAATGAAAATATTGGCTATCCATGCGTTGTTAAAGTAGTCACAGGTAGTTATGGTGCTGGTGTTTATCTATGCGAAAAGAAGAAAGATTATAAGAAACTTGTTGAATTTGTGGAGAGTTTAGGCAATAAAAAGACTCTTTTAGTTCAAGAATATCTTGGAGATGCACCTGGTGAAGATCTGCGTGTATTGGTCATTGGCGGTAAGGTAGCAGGTGCAATGAAGCGTACCGCACCAGAAGGCGACTTCCGTGCTAACATAACCAATGGTGGTACCGGATCTGGTTTTGAAGTTACTCCGGAGATTGATTATATTGCCCGAGAAACTGCTCGTGTACTGGGACTAACCATAGGTGGTATTGATCTATTGTTTGATAGTCGTGGGTTTCGTGTTTGTGAAGCCAACAGCAATCCAGGATTCAGTGGATTTGAAAAATACTGCGGTATAGATGTAGCTGACCTAATTACAGAATATATTAGATATAAAGTGTAATATTGTAATCATATTGTAATCTTTTTGTGCTATTATAATTGTAAATATTTTTACACAAAGGAGAAACACAGTGAAAAAACTATTTGCTATTCTGATAGCTACATTATCGATTTCAACATACGCACAGGTTACTGGAGCAGGTTCGAGTTTTGCAGGACCATTATATTCAAAGTGGGCCGGAGATTACAATAAAGAAACAGGTGTTACCATTAACTACCAACCAGTCGGTAGTGGTGCTGGTATGAACCAAATCGCCGCAAAAACTGTAGACTTTGCAGGTACAGATGATCCTGTAAATCAAGAAGACATTAAAACAAAAGGTTATTATCAATTTCCATCTGCAGTCGGTGGCGTTGTTCCTGTAATTAATCTTAAAGGAATTGAAGCAGGCAAATTGGTATTAGACGGAAAAACTCTAGCAGACATTTTCCAACGCAAAATTACAAACTGGAATGATGCTAATATTGCTAAATTGAATCCAGGTGTAACACTACCAGATCAACCTATTATGTTAGTTGTTCGTGCTGATGCAAGTGGTACAACAGCAGTGTTTACAGATTTTTTAAGTAAAGTAAATGAAGACTTCAAGAAGAATGTAGGCACAGGTAAGACTGTTATATTTGGTAAAGAAGGTATTACTGCTGGTAAAGGTAATGCAGGAGTTGCCGCTTATGTACAACAATTAGCAGGATCTATCGGTTATGTAGAATACGCATATGTTAAGCAAGCTAAAATGAATTTTGTCGCAATGAAGAACCGCAAAGGTCAAGTTGTACTACCAGATGATACTACATTTGCGGTTTCTGCTAAATCAGCCAATTGGGATGTTCCCGGCATGGCAGTTGACTTAAACAATTTAGATGGTTGGCCTATTACAGCCGCTACCTTTGTTATTGTGTATACACAAGGTGGTCCTCGTACTAAAGAAGTAACAAAGTTCTTTGATTGGGCGTTTACCAAGGGTGATAAGATTGCTACAGATTTAGATTATCTTGTATTACCAGATAAAGTTAAGACCAAAATTCGTAGCGATTGGTCTAAGTTGAATTAAATACAACTAATAAAACCGGCCACAACGATAGAGTGGATGTTGGAACTCGTAACCAACACTAAAGGGCCGAAAGGCTCTTTTTTTATGGCTACTTAAATTTGCGATACTGGTATGTAAATACTTGTATGAAAACACCACACAAGCTATTATTAGGAGTATCTACAGCTATAGCCATAGCCGCTCCTATAGTGCCTAAGACGGTGAATATAACAATTAATGAACCAGTGGCCATGATGGCAGAAGTTGAGTCATGTAAAATTATTTCAACACTTGTAGATGACAAGGGCAATAGGACCTGTGAATATCGTTGTCATCTTAAAACTATATCAGTTAAGAGTTTAGACAGTACCTGTGATGAAACTATGAGTTCATTAAAAAATAATCGATAAATATCTATCAAGGAGGGCTATAACATGAAAGTTAAAAAATTAATCATGAAGCTCAATAAGGCTGAGTTTGAACATAATCTTAAAAAAGCCAAAGAACTTTGGTTCAAACTTCTTAAGAAAAGCATCAAACATAAACACACAGCGGCAGTGAGATAAAGGAACATAGTATGATTGGATCAATTATTGGATTAGGATTACTCTCTATAATAGCATTTCTATTATTAGAAGACATTATAACAAATCGCAAAGATAAAGCAGAATAGTTCTGTAATACAATTGTAATATAAGTACTAGGGATAGAGCGGTAAATATGGTTATGAAAGCCAAAACTTACCGCTCTATTTTTGTGAGTGATGTGCATCTTGGGACGAAAGATTGTAAAGCCGAGGCTCTCAACAACTTTCTCAAACACAACTCTTGTGAGACTCTTTACCTAGTAGGAGATATCATAGATGCTTGGAAAATCCAACAAAACAAATTACGATGGAAACAAAGTCACACAAATGTTGTACGCCGTGTGCTTGGTCATGCTAAACGTGGGACTCGTGTTGTATATGTTGCAGGGAACCACGATGAATTTTTGCGGCCCATGATACCCTATGGTGTTAGCTTTGGACAAGTTGAAATCTGTAATCAAATAGAACATATAGGTGCTGATGGTAAACACTATCTAGTCACACACGGTGATTTATTTGACGGCATCACTAGACTAGCACCATGGATAAGTTTTCTCGGAGACAAGGCCTATGATTTTATTCTCGGTGTAAATAGTAGATTCAATTGGATACGCCATCGTTTAGGATTTGGTTATTGGAGTCTTAGTAAATTCCTCAAGCATAGGGTTAAGAAGGCAGTTGACTTTATGTTCAAGTTTGAGTATACTATTACTAACTACTGTAAAAAGCGTGGGTTTGATGGTGTGATATGCGGACATATACATCATGCAGAAATTAAAGAAGTCAACGGTGTTGTATATATGAATGATGGTGATTGGGTTGAATCGTGTACAGCACTAGTAGAACATCATGATGGACAGTGGGAAATTGTTGTATGGACAAAAGCAAATGACCAATCTGATACTTTAACAAATTAAAATATAATGAAATACTTTATAATCACAATGTATATCCTTTGGATAGGTCTTACTTTAATTCTAGCTATTAAAGAAACATATTATGAAAACAATACTGATAATAACCGATAACTTACCGGATCAGATCAATGGCGTTGTCACAACTTACAAAAACATTGAGAAACTTGCGATTTTGGACGGTTATAACGTTGTGGTGCTTCATCCCGGGTGGTTCCGCTATATTGATTGCCCTGGCTACAACGAAGTCAAGATTACCTATCCCCGGAAGGTGGGCAAGAAGATTGAGGAGATCAATCCGGATTATATCCACATCTCGACAGAAGGTCCTCTTGGTCTGCGGGCTAGAAAGTATCTTTCACTACATAATTATAGGTACAATACCGCTTATCACACCAAATTCCCTGAAGGGTTGAAAAAGTTATTCGGAGTCCCAGAATCAGTAACTTGGCGTTTTGTTAAATGGTTTCACAAGCATAGTGGTCGAGTGCTGACCACAACTGATAGTATGGTCCAAGAATTACAGGCACACGGATTTGATGGTGAGGTTATTCCGTGGACTCGAGGTGTTGATCGTAGTATATTCACTCCTAAATTAAGACAAGATATTCCTGGAAAATACCTACTATGTGTTAGCCGTGTAAGTAAAGAAAAGAATTTAGAAGATTTTTTTGAATTGGACTATCCAGGATATCAAAAAATTATGGTGGGTGGTGGACCCATGCTAGAAACTTACAAAAAGAAATATCCAGATGTACATTTCACAGGATTCAAAACAGGATTACCATTAGCTAGATATTACGCTAATGCAGAAGTATTTGTATTCCCTAGTCGCTGGGAAACATTTGGCATTGTTATGATAGAAGCAATGGCCTGCGGAACTCCGGTGGCTGCTTATCCATGTCAAGGTCCGGAGGATGTTATAGATGAAGGAATGACAGGATGTATGCGAACTAATCTCAAAGATGCTATAGATGCTTGTTTAAAGTTAAAAAAAGAAGATGTAGAACGTTCTAGCCAACGTTGGGCATGGGATAGGGCATGGGAAATATTTAAAAATAACTTAATTCCAACTAAATAAATGCACATATTAGGAGTTTACAACAAATGGCTATTTCTTACACATTATCGATAATCCAAACCCTACTATATCCTGCAGGCAGTTTTCCTAGTGATGATTATCTCGGCGGTGTAATGTGGCAAATGACTGGAACAGACGGAGTTAATTCTAGCAGTAAGCAAGGATTGGCTAGATTTGATGTAGCAGAAATATCAGATTCCTATATACCTTTTGCAGATTTATCACAAGATACTATTATTGGGTGGACTCAAGATGTAATAGGTCCAGATACACTAGCCAGTATTAAAGCAGATATCGCTAACGATATCGCCTCAAAGTCTTAATTAAAGTATTTCGTCCAAACTTTTACTGTATTATTGGTATATTTTGTCAGGCACTTTTGATTGGTCCAGACATTCATTTTAGACCAATTGTATGCAGATGTTAATTTTTTAATTATATCATTGGTATCTGTAGGATCTGCGGAACAGTTTGGCATTATCCAGGGAATTTCTACACTGCCCACAAGTGGAACACCTTGACTAATTAAATCAGCACCAACAATATTAAAAGTTTCTGAAAAACTTACCTGTAATCCTATATCCATAATAGCACATAGTTCGAGAAATTCAGTTCTTGGACGCCATTGATGGTTAATCAATTGATGTCCACTATCTGCCAAATGATCAAAAAGCCCAGTTAGATTATTAATTACAGGGCTACCATTCATTTCAATACGGCCTGCATTAACATGAAAATTTAACTTCTTACCTATCTTTTCTGCAAATCCCACGGCAGCATGAGCCTGTAATAAATGATTCTTTAACGGACGTATAGCACCAAAGCAACATATGTCTATAGTATCTTTATCCTTATTCAATTTCTTTGATTTATAATCCTGTGGATAATAGTTAGGCAAATATATAACTCTTTCCGCTACCTGATTGTCAGTTAAGCCGTGCATGGTTTTAATATACATTCTAATTTCATTTAACATTCTAGGAGCATTACAGGATACGATAATATTTGGAAATTTACTATACTCACCTACCCAGTCCATGGCCATGCCTTCACCAGCCATAAATGGCATCTCACTGTGCAATCGTATGATCCAGGTTACAGTGGGATGTAATTTACACAGTACTTCAAACTTACTAGGAACAACCCACAATGCTTCTATGATGACATGTGTGGGTTTATATAGATTAATTTGACGATCGATACAGTTGTTGTCAATGGCTACAAATAATTTAGATTCGATGCCTTGATCAATCAACATTTCATTCATGAAATTAGCAGAGTTATATAGGCCTGTACTCAGTCCAACATTTGAATGCAAGATATCATTATAGTCTTCTCTGCGTTTGAGAATGAATAAAACTTTATTAGGGGAAGTCATGGGAAACCTTATAGTATAATACTATTTAATATTTCAATGATTACACTAAGATTAACATGAATTAATAATGTCTGGGCCATGCAAAACCAATACCCCAATCTTCAGGGCATAGATTTTTCTCTACATTCCATTTATCAGTGTTTAGTGCTTCTACAAATCTTTGAGGTCCGGGGTGACAAGTAACATCATGAAATCCTACCATACCACCTTGACCTAACCATTTTGTATATTCCCAATCAATTAATACCTGATTAACACTGTGTAATCCATCGATGAAGATAAAATCGAACTTTGTAACACCAAATGATTGCATCATTTCCATGTTCTGATTAATGTTACTGCTGGTATTTTTAATTGTATAAACATTATTGGCAGGATCATTTAGAAAACTTTTATCGTCTAAATCAATACCAACATAAATTGTTTCTGGATTTTTATATTTTAAAAATGAATGTGTAGAACTATAAGATGAGTTACGACAAACACCTATTTCTAAAATAGCACGACAATTTCTTTTTACATAGTCAAAATACTTTTCAATGTATTTTTTATTTTCTACAGTGAATTCACCCGAATGGCCACTCTCATATCCTTGGGGATGGGGGAATCCTTGCCAACTTCCTCCATCATAATCATCTTTTTCATTATGAAATCTAATATCATAATTTAAGTCTTGTTGCCATTTCATTTTTTTATTCCTTGTTTAATTTGTTGCGTTCTAATTCAATTTTGGTAATGTAGTCAGAACAGATCGCATAGCATTCTGCTGTATAAGCATTTTCTAATGTTGAGTCAACATACTCCGGCATGACCATAACGCTGTCTTCAGTTAATTCATGTCCCGGATATGTCCAAATATATCCTTGACTAGTTAAAGTAAAATCATCTTCTTGATGCCAGAAGAAGTTTAATTTTCTACTAGCACCTAGTATATACAATGCATCTAGATTTTTAGCATGGATCCATAAATTTGGTTGTTCTAAAAATTCAAATGAAACTTCGTAGTCTGGATTATCGTGCCCCAACATCCATCGTTTGCCAACGAATCGTACATCAATCTCACAGTGATATCCTTTGGCTAGGCTTTTAAGTATTTGGTCTGGACGATTTTCTAATTCTGAGTCGGGACCTTCTGTAAGTCCTCTATGTGCTATCAAAATCATTGTCATCTTATTCTTTCATATAATTTTTTAAAAAATTGTCCGGGTTGTTTTCTATAAGTACCCCCGTTGAGGTCAAATATAATAAGTTTATTCACAAAATATTTATAGTTAAACAATTCTCTAACAATAAATATTGATATGAAAATAGCTATACAACTTTCCGGACAACCAAGGTTTACTCAAGATTTCAATTTACTTTTAGAAAACTTAATAGGATACGATCAAGCCGATTGGTTCATTTATTTGTC
>Ga0214164_1000680_pt1 | contig 21636 bp, 38 predicted proteins | sample TroBogepilimnion_13_FD_153003 | JGI IMG/M metagenome (GOLD analysis project Ga0214164, IMG submission 153003) | Freshwater microbial communities from Trout Bog Lake, WI - Practice 03JUN2009 epilimnion v4 | ecosystem: Environmental > Aquatic > Freshwater > Lake > Epilimnion/Euphotic zone ...
ATAGCTTCTTTGTTCAAACGACTAGGATGGTCTTCTAAAGAACTAATAACTGAATAGCAAGGATCGCTCATTTTGACTCCACTGATTAACTGTACAAGTATATATTATACAGAGTAATTATCAGTATGTCAAGTAAAAATTGGTCCTAAATGGCTTGCCTTCATATGCGTTTTCCAAATTACGCATAATCAAATTCTTCATTCTTACAATAATTGGATGCTGGTGATTCCAATTAAATGTTTTCAAATAGTCACACCAAGTAGATGTTTTATGTCTTCGGCATTCATTTGAATCCAAATATTGTTTAATAGCATAGGGATCATAATCAAACCGATCGATTAACTCACAAGCAATATTGAAAGAATGAGCGCCCATTTCATCAGTATCACCATAATACTCTTGCTGTTTGCGCTCTTTAGTTAGAAGTGCTGTACTTTGATAACCTGGGATATTTTTAAAATTGCGAGCACGAAATTGACGCATATGAATCATTTCGTGAAGTACAACATCTGCAAAACGAACAGCCATTCGCTTAAATCTATGCATAGTCAGTTTTAATTTTTCTTCAGTTGGATTATAATTAAAATTGACTTCTATAGCAGGTTTACCTTTTCGATCTAAATTACTATAATATACCCCTCCCATAAAGACATAGCCTTTTGTAGTTGGAGAATGAATACATTTTTTAATTTTAATAGGTAAATGGGCCTTGATGTGTTTATTGATACGTTTTTGAATTTGATTAGGAGATAGAGTTTTTCCTACTATTTCACTGTTTAACGAGTAAAACAAGGAATAAAGAGCACTTCTATCAAGTTTTGACCAATCAAATGGAAGTTGGGCCATAGTACACTCCTATACGTAACTATTTATAGTATACTATGGCTACCAATTATATACGCACTTAATTGGATATTCTTACAGTTTATTGGTATTTTTTAAATAATCAATAGCTTCTGAAATAACACCAAGACTTGTATTTTTAACTTTGTCATAGTCAAATTCTTTATCCAACAGAATAGTAAATGGACGAAGGCGTGGGGTAGCAGGATCACTTTTAACATGTACTGTATTAATTGGCATGAACCCACCTACTTGGGTGATACGGTCAAAGTATGCACCTTTTGTGTCATTAACAATCGGGCCATTGATATTAATTAGGTACGGAAAATAGTCTTCTGCAATTAGTATACCTTTAAAGAATTCAATATTTTTAATAGCACGTTCTAAAGCATTACCAGGGTTATCTCCTTGGTGTTTATTCTCCCCAATAAAAACCGGCATAAACATGCCATCATTACATTTAACATATATGACACCACCGTCAGGGTTACAACCCCCGGAGTCCGATCCATTCAAACTTATAGTGTGAGCAGGACTATATTGACGATAACTTTCAACTAAAGTTTGATTACTAGTTTTACCTTCATGAGTAAATTCATATTGGGGATAAGTGTTGGATAAAGAGTTGAATACTTCTTTAATACAGACTTTGAAATCCTTTTCAGTATTATCTCCCCAATTAGCCCATACTTTTGCGTTTTGATTATTTTTTGAAAGTTGTGCTGAATTTGCCATATTACGGACGCTTAGTAATAATTTCGTCAATTAAGCCAAAATCAAGAGCTTCTTGGGCACTCATAAAGTTATCCCGTTCCATTGCTGTATAAAATTCATTAAAAGTTTTACCCTTGCTGTTATGATTAACATAAAGTTGGGTAAGATTTTGTTTCATTTTCAAAATCTCTTTAACTTGGATCTCCATGTCTGTAGCTTGTCCGCCAGCGCCACCACTTGGTTGGTGAATCATATGTCGAGCATTTGGTAGCATCTTTCTCTTTCCAAGAGCACCTGCGGTTGCCAATAAACTGCCCATCGAGCAAGCCTGGCCCATGACGATAGTTTGAACATCGGGTTTGATGAACTGCATAGTATCATATATAGCCATACCAGCGGTAACAACTCCACCAGGGCTATTAATAAAAAAGCTAATATCTTCATTACCTTGACTTTCTAAGAAAAGTAATTGTGCTACAATCAAACTAGCACTATGCTCGTTTACATCTGTATCCAGCATGACAATACGGTCTTTTAACAAGCGACTGTAAATGTCATAACTACGTTCACCTCGAGCTTCTTGCTCGATTACCATTGGTACTAAATTAGGCATCTTTTTCCTTTGTAATAAATGGTTTCAATTCGGGAGGCGTCCATCCAATTGGTTTTAGTACTTTGCCATCTTCACGTTTACGAACTTTGCCTGTTTCTTTATCAATCTTAGCAAAGTTAGTTTGCATAACTTCCTTCCATGCACCTTCTGCATCTGCACCCATGCTATGCAATGCACCGATAGTGACAACAAGAATATCAATTAACGCATCAAGTTGCTCAACTTGATCATTATCGTGGATAGCAATAGCAAGTTCACGAAATTCCTCATCAATAAGGCTTACATATAATTTAAATTGATCGTTGTTGAAAGTGTCTGTGCTTTGATCACAAGCCTTCATAAACTTTTCTTGATCTCGAAAAGGGTTCATTACATCTCCATTGTTAAAGTAAATTCTTTGTCGTGTTGGCTAAGATAATAACTAGCCAACTTAAACATTGTACGTGCATGTTCTACATCTACAGGAACAATAATGCGTTCACCATTCCGTAGTTGTCTCAATTCTTCTGCGTCCTGTATATCTTGACGCTCCATGGCTTCATAATCTCGAGCCATTTCTATTAGTTCAATTTCGTTATACAGCATTTGATGTATCGTATGTTTTAGCAAAAATATCTTTCTTTACCACACCATAATCTCCTGGACCGTGACGCACTATATAGTCTTCATCTGCTTTGTAATTCAAATCGCCCCATGAGGCATGTACTACACCATCGTGGTCTGCCAGTTTGGCATGCTTATGGATTTTCTTAGGTGTAGCAGTACCGTCACCGTTATCATCATAATATTCAGCAAACTTTTTTGGATCTACTGGATACTGTTCACCTTTTGGGCCTGTGATGATCTTGTGTCCTGCTTGATAGTCAACCGGACCTTCAAGCGTATCTACAGTTCCGGAATCTATAGCAGTCTTATAATGGATAGGAGTAGGATGTTTGTAAGTTTCAAACGAACCTGTCTTAAACCAATTATCTGTGATGCCTTCGGCTGTTTCTACAATTTTAATAAATTCTTTAATCATATTAGTTTTGAATAGTTGTTTGGCCTACTACCGCACCTGGTTTTTGTAATGCGGCTTCACGACGAGCTTTATAATCAGCATTATCAACGTCCATCAATTGTAGTGTACCTTTTGATCCATCAGGAGCAACAACTCCAACTACTTTACTTTTTGGTGTTGAAATTACTTCTTCTCCGGGAGACAACCCTTCATCTAATTCTTTGAACGCTTTATTAGCACGATCCTCTGTACTAAGATTTTCTTGTTCTTCACGTTTAGCACGTTTCAATACATTAGCATCGCCTGTTGGAAGAGCAACTAACACATAGGTGCGGAAACGATTTCCTTCTGCTACGTGTTTAATCTCTTTAACTTCTACACCAGTAAGATCGACTTGTTTACAAGCAGTCTTCATAGCCATTTCACTATATTCTTGGCTACCTTTTTCTGTATCTCTATTGTAAATCTTTGTGTTTTGACTTGCAGTACCGCCAGCCGCCATACAGATTTTACCATATGCAATAGCCTTAGCTTTATGATCCGCCATACTCCAATCTGCGCTTACTGCTGTACCGTTTTCAAATACAGCATTATTACTGTTTGGCAAATGACTCATCCAGTCAGGTGCCTGATTGATTGACTTTTCAACATCGAATGATTTACGCATACGTTCTGCATCTGCTCTGCGCTCGTATTGATCTTGTGTCATACCTACGATAACGTTTCCATTATTCGTAACAGCTTGTGGAGGTTGTGTTGATCCGCAAGCAGCCAAAATTGCTACAACGGGCAAAAGTACTAGAGTTTTTTTCATTTGTGTGCCTTTTTATTTGTTAATTTCAACAGAAGGTTTAGTCATCTTTTCGTGTGTCCAATCGGCCGCACCTTTAATATCACTACCAAAACCAGCAACTGTACTACAACCTGACAATAAAAATATCAGTAAAAATACAGCAATGATGCCTGCCCATAAAACATTTTTTGCAAAATAATTCTTATTCATAAAACCTCTTTGTGTGTGTTAATAAGTGTATTGTACATGAATACAAGATAAGTGTCAATCACCATCTATCCAAAACTAACCAATTTGTTCCATTGTTATCTGCTTGACATATTACTCCATGATCCACCATAACAGTATCTCCGGAAATATATCGATCTTCAAACATTCTGCATTTCGAATTGTTGTGTTTAAAATATGGCATATCCGGAACTTTGCTTACTTCGTTTTCTAGGATGATATCGCCTTTTCGTATTTTATTATGATTGGGCTTACCTTCTGTACAAACAGTATTACTACCTTGTTCTATTTTTCCATTATTTTCTTGTGTTATAACAGTGACTTTGCAATCATCTGCTCTCGATGATGCACAATGACCTAACCCTGCAATTAAAAATAAAAGTACAACGATTTTCATTGGTTACACCTATACTCATACCACCAAATGGATGCCTTCAATCTACTGTTATACGCCCGGTCCCACGGATTCAAATTGTCTGGATCCGGATCAAAGTTTTTTAATTTTTGTAACTCTAATAGCTCTTTTAATTGTTCGTCTTTTTTAGAACAATCTGATGGATAATCATATAGCTGTTGATAGGTTAATATTTTTGAATCAGTGTCATCGTAGGATGATGTATAAGTTGAATTTGTAGTTAATGGTGTTGATGACGAATTGGAAAATGATGTAACTATTAACCAAACAATGACACATCCAACTAAAAATCGAATAGCTGGTCCGACAAAAGTGAGTATTCCTAATACAAGTATGATACCGACAAGAGAACTCATGTTGAGCTTTCTAAGTTATAATGCAGTTATTATAACAGTATTACTGGTATTTGTCATCCAGTTCGACGCTCGAAAGACCGGCAATAGTTTGGAATTTTTCAAATGCTTTTTTAGCGGCAGGATTTTTGGCTAGCTCACTATTAGGAAGAACTGCTTCTAACCAAATCTCTGGCCGGCGAGTAGGGTGTGCGCCAAACTTGCGTGGCTGATGTAGTTTTCCAGTTTCCCAAAGTTCGATGCTTACACTACGGAAACGGTCTTCATCTTCGTCGGGATAATCTATCCATTCTGGATTACTTGCCCCGAAAGGATTATGGTAGCCTCGCCAAATGCTAGACCATTGGACATCATTGTTTGGATCAAAATCTGTACGGCTGATAACAACAAGGACGTCGTTGATGTCTACTACACCATCGACGATGTCTCTTACGCAACGGCTATAACTAAGTCCGATTTTCATATTAATCTTTTAGAATATCTTGCACACCGACTTCATTTTGAATTTCAAGTTCAGATACTCGTGTTTGCAGTTGTTTAACGGCATCTTCTAATTTTTCAATATGAGAGGCAACTTGCTTCATAAATTCAACATTATTTTCAGCGGTGATACGAACCATCTCACTAACTGTTTTAACTTCTTCTGTCATTTAAATCTCCAATAAAATATTTGGGTTCCAGCCACTGTCTTCACTGTAGCCATCGCTTTCATAACCACGTGGGTTACAAACAATTCTAGTTTTACCAATCATGTAATCAAACGGATGATGAGTGTGTCCATGTGTCCATAGAACAATTTGTGGGTGGTCTAAAATAAACTCACTCAAGTCACTACTGTAGCCACCGTTCATTAGTGTTTGATCTTTATAGATTTCGTGAACACTTTGGAAGCTGGGACTGTGGTGTCCGACTACAACACATTTCTTATCTTTATTTTGGTCAAGGATAAGTTTAATGTATTGTAAAGTCTTGTCGTGACGAACGGCAACATCCAGCGCACTCATAGGAGCATAGCTTCTAAAGTCATTGCGGATGATACGAAAGTCATTCATCATACCTTCGATGGCATGCATGGTCAGCGGATCACGCTTGTTCATATTGGTCCAAAGTGTTCCGCCTACAAATACAACGTCATCGATGATTTTAGTATCCTGTTCTAACATATAGATGTTGGGAAACTTAGCAACTTCGTCACGCATATGATCGATGCCAGCATAGAACTTGCCATTGTAGAATTCGTGATTGCCCATGATGTAGATTACATGGGGAAACTGAAAACTACAACGCTTCAAAAAGTCACGGAACCTTTGAGCACGTTCTTGTCTACGACCCAATCCGGTACCTGCGGCAATAGCCCGTTGATCACTAGTATTAACGAGCTCAGGATGATCGTGGAGATCCTGGGCGATCATAATATCACCTCCTAAGATCAACACGTCATAGTTGTTGTCGTTCTGAATGTTGATGTCACTGAACTCTAAATGGAGGTCACTGACTAATTTGATTCTCATTTAATCCTCTTCGGTTATTTCTCCCCCAAAATAGTATTCAGGGTGTTCTTTTTTAAACTTATCTACATCTTCTTTAGTATACTTGCCTTCGTTGTAATTGTCAATGAATTCTTTGAGCATCTTATTCATCCAATCGTTGAATGTCATATTTTCTTCGTGAGCACATTTGAACGCAAACATCAACAAATCTTCTGGTAAGTCTAAGGGAAGTAATACATCTGTACTATAATCCTCTCCTGCTTTGATTGCTAGGCATTTTTGGATAAAGTCGTCATCTACTTCCAAATCTACATACTCGACATCATCCCAGGCTTCATTTAGATTAACCAAATGCCGTTTGGCTTCTTTGGCATGCTTCTCACGCTTGTTCTCTGCTATCATACGATAAGCACGATTACGAGTATAATCGCATACTTCTACTTCGTAGACTTTTTGAGTTTTGGTGCTAAACACAATGTTAAAACTCCAGCCACCCTTGTCGTGAAGTCCGTTCCAGCTACTCAACTGATAAGCATTAGGACCGTAACAACTCCAACCATAATCACTACCTTCGGTGATCTTGTAGTCGACCAGTTCCATCCATTCTTTCATTGTAATCATTTTGTTTCCTTTTCTTCTTGGTATTTTTTCCATTCTGCTGATCTCTTCTCTTCGCAAGATTCACAAATAGTACGTACCCAACCACCGGGCTCTGGCCAATTAGTTTGTGCCTGATTACCACAGCCTTCACAAGTAACACCGCTTAGGCTTTCTGCTAGGCTAACCATACCACGAATGTAATCATCTCCGCCTGAGTAATAAAAACGTAGTGTACCAAACTTTTCCTTAACCTGATCTAGCGTTACTTGCGGAATAGGTTCGGGAATAACTATAGGGTACCGATCAATAAGCTCTTGTCTACGCTTTTCTTTATACTCTTGATTAATCATATCCTTGTACTCTTCATCAAACAGTGTAGAGTCGCCGGCCTTAAGTTGTTCGGCTATCCGGTCGAACTTGATAGAAACTTCACGCTGACGTTCCTTCCAATCAATATGATTTTGGATATTACCCATAAGTTGATTTAAAATGTTGAACCAACCATCACCACATTCGAAACCCCAACACATACAAGTTTCGGTCATAGGCTTATCACGATTAACCATCATCTTAGGATACTTCTCACACAACAATGCATCTAGTTCCGATCTCATATAATCTTTCCCAATCCGTTGTAAATCAACTGATCCAACTCTGCTTGATAATCCTGCCCTTGCCTACGCTTGGCCCAAATAGCAGTAAGCAATGCTCGGCCATCACCACTGGCTCCAACTGCAAGTCCCCGTAGTTCCATTTCTTCTAAAATATCAGAATCGTCAAAATCTTCTAAGTCAACATCGATTTCAACTTCTTTATAAACTGATCTGTATCTGCTCATTTTATCTCATCCTCCGTTTCTGGAAAGTGACTAATAATCAAATCTAATGCTTCAATAGTGCGTATGTTGTTTGCTACATCTTCAGGATGCATCCAATAACCATCTGGATTGCTGTCAGTCTTTGGATTCTTCTTCCACTGCTTTAATTCTTTCTTGAGATACGCACGATAATCTTTTAAGTTAAGACTAGTAATGCGATCAGCAGTTTCGCCATCGATCCATTGATAAGGTTTATGTTTTGCTTTGCTCATGCTAGTAAGTCTCTTTAACAATTACATACTCTGTGTCCGGCCATTTGGCTTTAAACTCGTCTGACTTAACATATTCGTTGTAACTTTTAGCATCGAAAAATACTTTAGTAAACTCTGTTTTAAACGAACCCTTTTTGGTTACTGTTAAGTAAACCGATTTTGCTTTACCTGCCATTATTGTGCCGCCTTTACATAATTTAATCTAGTTTCATCATTGCCGTGTTTCCAATGTTTGCTGTTGTCTTTAACTCGAGCTTTGACAATGACACATGGCCCTCTTTTAAGTTCTACTTGACTCATCCAACTTGCCATCTTGTTGTTTATTATAGCACAAATATTCCATCCGTCAAAGTTCTTTGACTTAATTACTTCAAGGATCTCGCAATCTAAATCTGCCAAACGATCTCCAGGCTTACCTAGAAATCCTTCTTCAACTCTCCTAGCGGCTTTTTTAACTTCATTATGAATAGCATCACGAGCTTGTACACTGGGCAAACAGGCCACATAGCCAAGTTGATTTTCTTTAACTGTATCACTATTAAGAATAGAATTTACTGTAGTTAAAAAATCATTTTCATTTTCAATAGCGGCAAACATTAATCGTTTGTAATACTTGCGGATTTCTTCTGCACGAACAGTATCTTCAGTCTCGATTTTAAGTGCTTTAACATCATGAATAATCACTCGATCATCCAGTGATACCAGCATTAAGATTTTATTTGGTTGTTTGGTGTACATAAGTACACCATCATCTGCATAGACATTTTCCGCTTCTTTTATGTAGCTACCATTTGTGCGTTGTGCGGCACAAGCTAGCTCTAAAACTTGTTGGGTAGGAAACTCTTTCATGTTGCGCTCTGTATGAGTTAATATACTAAGTATTTTATACGAAAACGTACCTCTTGTCAATCGTTTCCAAATGATAATATATCTTTTTGGATAGCTTTTTGGTAAGAGTATTGAGCCCAAAATGCCCAATATAGGCTTTAAGTTGCGGGCTAGAGTATTGAGTGCCGGTGCGCATCTTACTCAAAACACTAATTCTTCCCATACGCTTTTTGGCACGTTCTGCATCCATAGTGCGTAGTAGTTCAATTGCTATGCTAAACGCATACGCATCTAATTCGTCATCATCTGCAAGATATCTTTCGTAAGGAGTATCAAAGTGTTCTCCATATTGGTTATGGTCCCTGCGCATACTTTGATATTGATGCCTAAACTCGTGTACGGTCGCATCAAATATTTCTGTAAGGAAACTAGTAACTTGATGCAGGCCAAATGGTTCATCGCCCTTAAGATTGTGATAGACTATAACTTCTATAGCAGTTTCCGAATTGTAATCATTCTCACTGTCATAGTAAGCCATGACATACCATTTATCTGGATCTAAATCTTTATCTTTTTTACTTTTAATAGCAATATCAAAATCGTATAATTTGAATGTATTGCGTGTTCGGCTTACTAATTTTTTAAAAGTTGTCTGCTCAGGACTATCTTCTCGAACTTTTTTACATACACTACATACACGTTCGAGAATGATATTCATAATTTACAACCTATAAGTTACTCTGCCCTTGCTAAGGTCATATGGACTAACCTCTAGCCTTACATTATCGCCTAAGATAATGCGAATTTTATTTTGTTTCAACTTACCGCCCAAATAGCATAGTAATGTATTTGGTATATTGTCTACTTTTACTCTAAACATATTGCCCGGTAGTACTTCTTCCACGGCCCCTGTCAATTCTATAATATCGTCTTTTTTACTCATTGTTTACTTTTGATATGATCCAATATCCATCGGTGTCTTTTTCCCATTCTAATGTATCACCTTCCTTCCATCCTTGGAGGTCAAGTAATTCTTGTGGTAGTGGAAGAACTAAATCTCCACTACCGTCATCTGCTTCTTCAACTGTTACGGTCCAATGTGTCATAATATTATTTACTCTTAAACTTTGTCATCGTTATAAGGAATTGGTCTCCAGCCTAAACGATTCAAGTCCAATTCGATTTCTTCAGTAACTACACCTTCTGGCACATAGCCTTCTGGGCTTTCGTCTTCCATACTTAGACCACCGCCAATACCGCTACAATACCAATCGATGTAGTCGCCTTTTTCTTGCATATCGGCAATTATACCGCCAGCATGCCGCCAACTGCAACTCCAAGTTTCACCTTTCATTTCTTGCCAAAACTCTCGACTTTGCCAAGTCATATTGCACATTGCGGCATATAAGTTTTGAGCATAAACATCGCTGGCTTTGACTTTATCGCAGAGTTCTTTTGAACTACGGAGATCGTATTCTAAATTGTCCTTTTGCCACTCTGGATTCATAATGTTCTCCGCGTCTTGCTCACGCCAAGTTTTGTACATGGCGACATAGTCAGGATTAGGCTCTTTGCCTTTTTCCTTACAGCGTTTAATGTACCCTTCTTTTTGAAAAGTATAACGTTTAGGGCTACTTGCTACTTTTTTATCCATGCCATGGTCCTTGGAAACAATGCCTTACTTCATGCCCTACAGTGTGCATAGTAGCATTTCTTTTAGTATAAATTGTACAAATAGGAGTTCCATCTTTTTCATAATCCCAAAACGAGCAGGCTTGTACCCCGTATCCAAAATTACCAAATCCTCTTTTTTTACTTTCTCTTTCACAAGTTTCTTGTAAGTTATCTTGCGGAAGCCAAGTAATCTTACTTGTTTTAGTAAAATTCTTATCTGTAGAAAACGGTGCAGTAGGATCATCATTGTACGCAAATGCCAATGTGTTTGTTAACAAACTTAGAATTATTAATGCCTTTTTCATAGTGCCTCTGTGTGTGTTAAAATGGTGTGGACGGTAGGATTCGAACCTACAAAGCTACCATATTGGCTAAGCCCGTTCCCTCCCCGAAGGGAGGAGGTTTACCATATTACACTCACGTCCACAATTGTATTATACTGTACTTTTAATATCAAGTCAATCGTATCTTCACTAGTTTGAGCTTAGATGCCAATATGATCAGCATATAAGTTAAATCGATTTCCCAAAAGTTCATACCAAAATTAGCTCTACCTGGGTATTTATGGTGTGTATTATGAAATCCTTCGCCCCATGTAGCCAATCCAATTAATAAATTATTTTGGCTAGTATCTTTTGTATCGTGTAAACGGTAGTTCAAAATATAATCAGAATGAGTATACCAGTTTACTAAATGCCCTGCTACCATAGTCAACACCATAGGATAAACAAATCCATAGAAAAAATAGTTCAATCCAGAACTTGCCCAAATTAATCCGTATAATAGAATTATAAGATAGTAATGTCTATGCATAATTTTATTGAATTTACTTTGAGCTAATTTACGCATACCAACTTGACTAACGGTTGGATATTTTCCAATTACATATTTTAAAACATCTCTAGCACTATGAGGATCCTGGGCAGTATCGGAATATTTATGGTGTGCTTTATGTATTAGAACCCAACTAATAGGACTACCAGTGCCACCCATACTGGCAAAGAATTTACCTAACATTTCTACAATAGGATTTAATATTAATGCTTTATGGGTTATACTTCGATGAAATGTCATACTAACACCGAAACCGAAGATTAAAAAGTACATGAATATAGTTAATGCAAACATACTCCAAATAAACTGTATAAAAGTTAAAGATATAATTGTAGCAATGTAAACAGATACAGTGAGTACCTGTAAATTCTTTAGTCTGTTTGCATTGAATAAGTTTTTCATTTACGTTTCCATTGTTCTAACAATGATTCGTCTCCGGAGTAAATAATACGTTGCCAGCAAGTATCATCGCATTCGTTAGGGCATGTTAGATACATATAGTTATCTGTTTTAAAGTGTATATCGTATTCTTTAAAATGTTCAATCATCCACTCGTCCCAATTATTAGTTTGCCTACTAATAAAATATAATTTGCAGTCAGTGTTTTCTTTGAGCCATTCAATTTGACTTTTGGCAGAGTAGCCCATGCTAGGACTCACTCGACGTAAAAACTGTTTTTTGTTATTGCATTTCCAAACACGGTTATGTATACGATACGCACCTTTTGGCCAGCAGTCGCGCTTGCTTATACTAGAGCATACTTCTGGAATATTATCATCATCAAAATAGATAGTCAATGCTACCGGGCAAATAAAATCAAATTCTTTTCGGCTATAATTTTGCCAAAGTCTATGACTATGGTCATTGTAATGCTGTTCGCGTAACTGATCAAATAGTTCATCGTGAACAGCATCTGTACCAGGAACCCAAGTTATTGTTTTCATACGTTGGACAATCTATTTACAAACTCGAAGTAGGCTTCGCTGAAATATCCGTTACACGTTTTTCCGAATTCTTCTAACTCTTTAAACGATTCATCTTCGAATATTTTACTTTGTTCAATTAGTTCCCAGCCATGATACTTTGTTCTAACTTCTAAATTAAAATTACTGTAGGCATTATATACCTTATGCTTAGAAGACATGAGTCCTAATTTACCTGGATATAAATTATTTGCCAGTCCCGCCATAACTGGATCAGTTAACCAAGCGGCATTTATTCCGCTAGTCCAGCCTCCTAGATGTGGAGTGCCATGTATACGATTTTCTTCGTAATAATTTACCATAGAATAATCATATTCGTATAATTGATAATTCCATTTACCTGTTTCGACATTTTTACAAATGTATGGTTGATTATCACCCATTATTACAGTACCGTCTAATTTACTAATTGCATGCATTATAGGAGTGTAATGATATATTTCAGATCTATATTTTTTTGCGTAGTCTAACATTAGTCCGGATTTTACGAATTGATCAAAATCGATATCAACAACTATAGGATCTATATTATATTGTTTACAATAATTAAACGCATAGTCTGTATCGTGTTTGTTATATCCAGGGTTTAGTTGTATGATCACAGGAATAACTTCCATGCCTAAATGTCTAAACACAGCAAGGTTATATTCACCATCAATGCCGCCGCCATAGAGTAGATATACTTTACCCTGTCGTAAGGAATATACTTCTTCAATGGCTAAACAAGATTCTTCAAAAAGATTGCCAAATTGTTTAGGAAACGGATCAAAATGACATGTCCACGTCGAACCAGATCCGTTGACTTTTAAATAATTATTTTTGACTATTGGAATCATTAATCTGCGTTTCTTGTTAAAAAATTAAGTTTTATCTTAGTAGGGTTAAAATATTTAATAACAACTTCTTTTACTATTTCTTGATCAAATTCTTTACAGCTAAACACATCTAAATAAACTTGTCTCGATTCGTCGACAAAATGTGCTGATATATTACTAGTAACAATAAGCTGATATAAACTAAATCCTTCTTTATCAGGAATACCTATAGCAGTACGTTCTATCCAAGGTTCCCCTACAGCTACCATATCAATAGCTGTAACTAACTCTTTCACAAATAATTTGACAAGGGCGCTGTCTGTTATTTTAGTTAAATCGCACCCGCCGCAATCTAACATTAAATGATATCCCCAGTATGTACTCATTATGATTTACTTTTTAGATTTTGTAAGTACCACTGTCCCCAGTCATACATTTGTTCTTCATACTTATTAACCATTTTCTTTAAGGGAAAATATGGACGTTTAATTTTTTCAATAGCTACGACATCTTCGTAGTATACCTCCATATTTTTCTCCCATTCATCTTTTTCGTTTGCATCGATGTGCGGAGAGTAATAGAACTGTATTTCCCAAAAGAACCCAAACTCTTCGTTTTCGTCTTTAGGAATAATTCTTGTAATTATTAATTTACCCGGTTCTATTTCAATTCCATACCCAGGGTATATAAACACCCAGTACCCTACCACTCCGTTGACATTTACATTTTTTTGCACTGAGCAACCTTTTTCTAAAGATTGTTCTAATAAGTTCATCGGGGTTTCTAAACTCTGTCTAGGATGTACTCCGTTTTGTCTGAAATGTAAAACATCTGTAAGTTGTTCCATCATCCATAGTCGACTTCCTGAACTTTCTCCGGTTACAGTTTTAGCATATTCAAGATCAGTCATCTTGTTTAGTTCAATAACCCATTCAGAGTTTTCCTGCTCTTCAAAGTTTTGAAACAATAATCCTGAATTACCTACTTGTAATTCTCCATAATTTGGTAACTTATAAAAATGATTTCTACAAGGGTCTGATAGATTTTCTAAAGGATTGCCATTATTATCCCATGCGAATCCGTGCAGTTTGCATACTACATTTTTTACAACGTCTCCGGGCTCCTGCATAGTATAACCGCGATGAGGACATTCTCTGCTTTTTATAGTATAGTTTCCATCATTGTTAAAAACAATTTTATCGTTTACTACAAAATGCCCATTCTTTAATGCAGATTTATGTGCATATACATTTGGTCGATTCTTAAACATATTAATGTCCTATAAAGTTTTTCATGAATTCAAATACATCGACAGCATAGAATCCATCAAACTGTTCTGTAAGCAATCTAGCCTGTACAAAGTTTTCATGTTGAAATATTTTACTGTTTTGAATATTTTCGCCACCGTGATATTTAGGCCTGTCTTTAATATTAAAATTACTATCTCTATTATACATGAAATGCTTACTGGAATTCGACCCCAGTTTGCCCGGAATTCGGTTATGTATTAAATCCTGCATAATAGGATCCATTATTGATGCCGCTTGCTGTTCTTGATTGTACGCAAGAAAAAATGCTGTACCATCAATTCCTTTTAAATCCCAATAGCTGTGATATCCCCAATCAAATTCTGGAAGAACAAAATTCCATGTGTTACCCGATTGTTTGTCTAATGCCGGTTCTCCGGTTCCTGCTATTAAAGAACCATTCAATGATTCGGTAATATACATAATAGCCGCCCTCACCCAACCAGCGCATTTTGCAGATAGCATTATATCTAAGATTTTTCCAGATTTTACAAAATGATCATAGTCGATATCAATGACTAATGGGTTGAGTTTTTTTGATTCACAAAACTCAAAAGCATATTTTATATCATGATCGTTATACCCAGGATTGAACTTTACAATAACTGGAACAACATCCATGCCTAAATGTTCAAATACACTAAGTGTAAACTCGCTATCTCTGCCGCCACTATATAATATGTTAAGTGGTCCTTGTTTTAGGTCATATATCTCCTCTGCTACTCGACAACTTTCTATAAAAAAATTATCAAAAGACTTAGTAATAGGATCCATTTCAATGGTAAAATCTTTACCATGACCGATTGGCCTAACATAGTTGTTTTTAATTCGTGGTATCATTTTATATTTATAGTAGCATATTACAGGTATTGTGTAAATACGATATGAACTTTATAGAAAAAATTCCCCGCAGTCTTGCCAAAGTAATTACTTGGCGCATCATAATGGCCACCCAGTATTTTTTACTCGGTTGGTGGGCAACTGGTAGTATAGCATCAGGTGCCGGTTTAGCCGGAATTACTACTATTGTCAATAGTGGTATATATTATCTACACGAAAGAGTTTGGAATAAATCTCGCTGGGGAAAGCAAGTTACTGCCGATTGATTTTTCCTATATAGTGCCACTGACTAAAATATCTCAATCCATCTGGAGTGCCGTTTTTGTATTTTAAATAAGGTTGAGCATTCTGCGTAACATATTTTATACCTTCCCTCCAAATTGCATGTGCTCGGTGATCCTGGTATCCTTTTATAAACCAAGTATCGAATTCACTAGACCAGTCACTAGTTGATTTTTCTGTTTGAAACCAACTGCTATTCCATGTAGAATAGATTATATTTTTTAACATGGGTTCTTGAACTAATCTCCAATTGTTTGGATTAGTATTTGTATGATCCCAAATATGCATGTGTTGAGGATTATTTTCAAGAAAACGTTTGATTACATGAGCCTGCTTGCACATTAAATCTAATGCATCTTTACTCCAGTAAAAAAATTCTAAAGACGAATTATTATAATCTTTGAAATTATCATCTATAGGAACTATGTTTAACCCTTTATCTACAAAATAAAAAAAGAACTGATCATCCTTTATAACAGTATGCGGTTTGTCGGCTCCGACAATCATGGCTATTCTGTGAGACTTGTCAAATAATGTTCTAACTTCTTTAAAATATGCGTAATTGTAACGTGTTACATTCAAAGGATTTAGTCCTTCCTTACGATCCATCACCCAGCTTTCATCGCCATATGATGTAAATGCTTCGAATAAATTATTAGTCAAATCTAGTATAGTTATTTTAGTTTTAGGAATTAAATGCTCTACTTCTTTTAATCTTGGGATTGTTTGTAAATCGTGTTCGGCGCCAGTATTCCAACTAGCTCTTTGAGATGGATCTCTAACAATGAATTTATCCCAAGCAGTTGTCATATGGTTTACAACAATTTCATCTATATAAAGTCCTTGTCTAATAAAACTCATTAGGATGTTATGACTATCTGAACCACCGCTATAGCTTAAAATAATATAGTCGTATTTTTCTCTAAGATTTCTAGCACGTTGGTCATACAATTGATCCAGGGTAAATGCAGGTTCTTTCTTCCAATTATATGCATCGAATAATTCTTTGTTGAATCCCCATGTCATAGGTTTATTAACTTGTGTAGCAAATATAGCGGCACGTATTTTAGATTCAAACTTAATTCCGTCTACTGTGTAGGCACTACCTGTGGATTGTATCATAATAAAAAAGTAAGATTGTTAATAATTTCTGAAACTGATTGAATGCTATTTACATGATCTATAGCTTTACCTGCAAACACATGACCTGTACCTGGATTTTGTACTTCAGACTTAATTCCTAATGTGTGATTGTAATCATCATCTTCTACTTCATTAAAGATTAAAGCATTTTGTTTTACACCTTTGCTAAATTGTCTAATGTCTTCAGAGTTGGCTTCGACCATTTTTAACTTAGTTTGTTCTGATAATTTAGATTCTTTACTGGCTGCTAATAAGGTACCTATACCTACTGCAATTGCTCCACTACTAATATAGTGTTTTACTTGTTCAGCAGTACCAATTCCACCAGATACAATAATTGGATATTTACCTATATGATTATTAAAAAGGTCTTCGAGCGATAGTTCTCCTCTACCTCCGCCGTCTTTACTTTTTAAGATAACTCCATCGATATTTTTATAAACAGTATTTTTAGTAATGCATTTTTCAAATATTTTTACACCATTATTTTTTAATAATTGTAGAGTAGGTTCAACGTGATCTATTATATCTCGATGTAATAGTATTTCTTTTTTATCATCAGGTATTAATTCTATAAATTCTATCTTGTATGTTAATATTATATCCACTATATTTTGATTTAACAGTTGTGGTATTCCTAGACTGAATAACAACTTGGCATCGTTAAATTCTTTTCTATAAGAAATAATATCGTTTTTAATGATTTCTATTTTTTTTGCATAATTAAAAACTGATAGACTAGGAAGGCCACCTGCTTTCCTAACAGCTATGGCTAAATTAATGTCCGATATTTGGTTCATAGCCATAGCTACGATAGGATATCGCATATTTAATATCATCTATGGTATCTTAAGGTCCAGTATATTTCCACTCAGTTTGTTCTAATGGAACCCCATCTCTAGTTGCACTAAATGTTATCTTAACATTATTGGCATTATAATAAGCCAAGGCTGCTTGATAATCGCTACGAGATTTTCTAGCAGTAGACATATTACCGTAATTCTCTCCGGTATCAAAAGTAGTTACTACAACTCTTGTGTTTTCATCTGGATTATTTGATGTTGCGCTAATAAACCCAGGCTGAGATTCTACCCATGTTTTTAAACTAGTATGGGAATCTGGACTGGAATCCTTGTATCTAGATACTCCTGCTGGGTACGTAAATGTTGTAGTTGCAATAAAAGTCATAATCTGGTCCTCTGTTATACTATATTTATCTGTACAATTTATTGATTAATTGATAACCGAAGTACTGCTTCTTTGTAGTTTTCTTTATAACAACCAGTGTAGAGATGGTTGCCTTCAATATTAAAGTTTTCTATTCTTTCTTGATTTTCTTTCCAAATTGGAAGATTATATATAACTTCGAGTCCGTGACGTTTTATTCTAGGTAATGATAAGTTTGTAGTAAAAGGATTAATACCTTCCTCTTCAACTATCTTTTTAACTGAATCAAACTCGTAACTACTCATATTAAAATTAGAACCGTTATTGAATACTAAATGTTTTGTAGAATTAGTACCTTGCCTGCCAGGATACTTATTATTAACTAAATCTACTATATTTGGATCTAACAAAAATGCTAGCATCATTTCTGGAGTATAGGATAACAGGAATGGACAACCATTTAACATCTTTTTACGATATCCTCTGAGCAACCCATGGATGCCTTCCTCTTCTTCAAGTTGCCATGTCTCTAAGTCTGTATTGTATCTTAGATAAGGAGGATCGTTACCCATGACTGTAAATCCATCTAACAGTTCTGCAAGTTTTACTTGTGTAGCAACTCCGGCAAATCCTGTTTGAATATCGTGCATCTGTTTAAAAATGTCTCCGCTTTCAACCCATGCATCAAAATTAAAATCGATAATAGTGGGAATAATATTTTTACTTTCACAAAGCTCTAGAGCGTACTTATATTCTTCGTAGTTGTAATCTTTGTGCCAATATTTTCCTGTGAATCTAAAAATGATAGGAGTAAAGTCGAATTTTAAATATTCGAACACTCGGAACACATACTCACTATCAAGACCGCCACTTAAAAGTAGTTGTAGTTTGCCTGTTTTATTTGCATACATATATTCTGCAGAAAGCAAAGTTTCTTCAAAATAAGATTTTACTTTTCTCTTAGGAGGGTCGATATTCACGTGCCAATCCTTACCTGTACCTGATCCTTTGAGATAGTTATCTTTAATTAGTTCCATGGGATATTTATGGTTAAATATTAGATGCTTATAAAAAAATTACACAACGTTGACTACTTTAACGATATTGTCAAAGAATGCCAAGAGTTATTATTTAAAGTTCCTCTTAAAGGCAATATAAATCAGTTATCATTACAAAGCAAAGATCCTAACATTGAAGATTGGTATGGATCTACCGGGACAGTTTATAAGAATGGTTCTCAAGAAATATTTGAAGAAGAATACTGTTATATTAATCCTTCATTAAAAGGATCGGCAATTGAAAAATGGATTCACTCTTTAGGTAATGTTTTTAGAACAAGATTAATGATAGTGCCTCCACGTACCTGTTATAGTTTGCATAATGATTCGACAGCAAGAATACACTTGCCAATAATTACTTCTCCGGACAACTTTATGTGCTTTCCTTCAGAAAATGTAATGCAACATTTTCCTGCTAATGGCGATAGCTTTTGGGTTGATACTACAAAGTATCATACTTTTATGAATTGTTCTTTGGCCAAAAGAATTCATTTAGTAGCCGCTGTCACACTTTAATTATTTTTCTAGAACGTATTTTTTAGAAACTACTGGTCGTGGTCTTAATGGAAAGTAATCTGTATATTCTGCTTTTGTAAAAAATCTTTCAAAATATTTGTAGCTTTTATCTTTACTATACAAAAAGAAGTAAGGGTTTTCTTTAACTAAGTTTCGTAGTCTGTATTCGTATATCAATCTATTAGGATGATTAGATTGTGAGAACCAAAGATCTTTAGTAGATAATATCATACTACCCCAAACTTTTTTTCCTTCTATGAATTGAGACAGTATTGCTTTAGGATATATTGCTTTATCAACAGTTTGTTTATCTAAAAACTTATTAAGTAACTTCGGGTCTTCGTTACCTTCTTGATATCTATGGTGGGTAACATACGGATGTGCAGGAGGCAAAGGATGAGTTAGTAAGCTAGAATCAGAATTTGGTATTTCTTTTATTACCTTTAATAACAGATGTGCTTGCTTAATAGATATTTCAGGAAGATCCGGAGTAATATAGAATGCCTCATCAAAGAAGTTATAAAACTTATTTTTTAATAATCCTCTATTAATATAATTTCTGATAAAGACTTCGATAGCAACATCGGCAAACTGCAAACAATGTTTTCCATTTTCTATTTCTATAGAAGGTTTGTCGAACCCCCATATGTAACAGACTTTGAATCCTTTGTTATTCAAGTCCATATGTTCTTTTATGCTTTCTTTAAACTTGTGGCCAAAACATGCTCGCCATTGTCCGCCCCCAAGATAATGTTGAAAGTTTTCGACTTCAAACGTGTCATTCCATTGGTCAACAATTAGTTTACCGATTTCAGCATATCTTACTTTGGTATGTACTTTATCTAAACCTAAAGTATCTAAATAAGGTTTCGCATAGTTAAACACTTCTTTGTTTTGCGGTCCACTAGATTTATCTTCAACATCTGATGTACATACTGTGCATACTTCGTTAAGGTATATGTTATTGTTTATAAAAGTTTCTAGTATAGTTTGACTATCCACACCGCCACTGAACATTAATACTAAGTAATCGTATTTTTCTCTTAACTGTTGGGCACGTTGACGATACAATTCATAGATGTCTGTATCTGGCTCTTTACTAAAATCGTAATTATCGTAAACATTATCATTGAAGACAAATCTAACTTTGCTCCAATCTTTGCCAGCCATTTGAAATGCTTCAAACTTACTAAATGTTTTTACATTATCTACAACAAAATATCCGAATTTAGTATGCTCAAGATTGTCTTCAAAGAACATCGATTTTACCCCAGCTAGATTTTAACCATAGACGTTCGTGGATATAATAAATCACTGCGGTAATTAGATTTTTAGTAATGCCTATACTTAATGCTGTTATAAAATCTCCAACAACAGCCCATTTGGTTAATGTACCTATAGTAAATATCCAAAGTTTGTAGGTAATTGTTTTAATTAAAGTTCGCTTGTGGCTATCGGCATCATCGAATCTTGCCCAAACACGTTCATGTATATAAAACCCTAAAAGAGTAGTAATACTATTAGCAACAAGAACATAAAATGCAGTTTCTTTGTTAGATGTAAAAAACAATGCTGTAAGATATGTAACCATCATTGCTAGGATTTTAAATGTAACTGTCTTAGCAAGTGTTCTTTTTTGTGTCTCTACCATATAATTCCTTTATAGGAAAATATTTAGTGTTAAAAAATATAGTCAAAAAAAAAAGCACCCGAAGGTGCTTTTAGTCGGCAGTATTAAAATTGCCGTTCCTGAATCCAACACTTCCACCTTCTGCTTCGATATTCTTAATGACATCTTCAAACAAAATAGGCGCAAAGTCTGGGGTTTGTTCCACACAAACACAATGGTAACGAACATCGTTTTCATTGCTGTATAAAACTTCACCAGTTCTAGCATCAATACCCCGAGGCTTCTTAACACGATTACTGTGCAAGTGCCCGTGAATATTAACACCAAAACGACCCAATGAATCTGAGTGTAACGGAATATGGCTAAGGATCATACCGTTCATAACGTGATAGGCTCTAAGTTCTCTAAAGTGAGCACGATA